>Ga0233399_1000733_pt1 | contig 11985 bp, 5 predicted proteins | sample 43DmetaG_FD_182698 | JGI IMG/M metagenome (GOLD analysis project Ga0233399, IMG submission 182698) | Seawater microbial communities from Monterey Bay, California, United States - 43D | ecosystem: Environmental > Aquatic > Marine > Coastal | place: USA: California | collected 2016-11-08 | reverse complement strand
TATTTTTTATACTTTTTTCTTTAGATACAGAAGAATTGTCCTCTTTTTGCTTTTAAAATGATTTTATTTAAAAACTATCTATTTCAAATTTTTTCTATTCTTTATGAGTTGATTTTTTTCTTTAGTATTTGTCAATTATTTTTTATTGTACCTAATTATTGTCTTCCATTTTTGATAATTAAGTAAACGATCTTTTTAGTTTAAATTTCAATTATTCACATGATTATTCTAAATGAGACTCAGTATACATATCTTCGTCTATCTCATTAATTTCAAAATCATCTTAAAATTTTATAAAATTTGCCTTTAAAATATTATTATAACGACTCATCTCCTTCATTCGCAACAAAACGTTCTTAACCGAAGTCTTAATTAAATTTAAATTAATCATCTTTTTAAACTACTGTAAACGTTGATCCAAAATATTTATCTAATGTAATTCCTTATTCAAATTTTTATTCAATCTAAAAAATTATTATATCTTTACTTATTATAAATTATTATTTTAACTCATTTTTAAATATACTATTATATAATTTATAAATTTTATGTATTTACCAGGATAAAATAGATCAATACCAATAGTCTTTGAAATAGGGAGTTAAAATACAAGAATTGGATATGGAGGAGAGATCTCGCCTTATATTATATAACCAAGTGTAAATATACAGTTAGATAGGATGTTATTGAAATGGATGATAATTAATATTAAAATTTACCTAATAATTAAGTATAATAAGATATTCATGGTTTTTCAAAAATTGTTAATCCATTATAGGATTAACTCAGTAATATCTTTATTCATTAAAGTTGATAATTTTGAGATCACTGAATATATATTGAGCGAGTTATTTTCAGAAAAAATGCAGCTAAATCCTGAAGATCATCCTTTATTAATGGTTGAACCACCAATGCAAAATAAAGATAATAGAAATAAATTAGTAGAAATCTTATTTGAAAATTTTGGGTTTAAGGGTGCTTTTTTTTAAAAAGTATGCAAATAAAGTAAAAAAGGCTCCTATTTTGGCATCATATTTATTTGGAAATTAAAATTCTATTATAATAGATTCTGGTGCCAAAATAACATAATGCGTTCCTATATAAGAGGGATACGTAAATAATAAAGCCATGATAAAAGTATAATATGAATGAAATAGGTAAATCTTGGAGGTGATACATTAACTTAAAAATTAAGATAAAGTTTAATTCTATAAATAAATGATTAATATAAAATAAAAAATGAATTATAAGATAATAGTAAAAATAATAAAATATAAAGATTTGAATTAAATTTTAAATGATATTAAGCATAATGTTTGTAAAGTATATTAGTAGGATATAAGTTTTTTGAATTTTAATCCTTTGGTTGATAGCACAGTAATGGAATTGCCAGATCATAAGAAATTTGAAATTAGTAAATAAATTTATGAAATTCCTGAGATTATGTTTAGATAAAATGTATATTCATGCATATAATTAGGATTTATATAATTATTATGGTTTGGCTTAAATGTTATTTTAAACTATGTTGATTATTGAACCAGAAAATAGAAAAGAATATTTAAGCAATATATTTGTAGTCGGAGGAAATACTTTATTTTAGAATTTTATTGAAAGATTTTAATCTGATTTATTTCAATTAGATTTTTGGGGATTACAAAGTAAAATAAAAGTTTTTTTAATTTTTATATTAGGTATCATGTCCAAATAGTCATGCTGAAAGATAACACGCAAACTGGATAGGAGGTAGTATCATGTCTTCTATGCAAAGTTTTGAGTCTATTATGATGACAAAAGAAGATTATGAAGAATAAGGAGTAGTTCTTATTGAAAAAAAATGTTTTGAATGAATTTATTTTTTAACTTTTTAAATTCTTTATCATAAATAATATTTTTCAAATTAAAATATCATTGAAATTGTTTTTATATAGTATATCTCTAAAAAAGCTTTTATTTCAAAACTATAGATATGGGTAATACATCTTTAAAAAATATGAATATATTTTGATTTCAGGTCTAATCCTATGATTATATCAATTATAAAATATTAATGAATTTATGTGCTTTGGTAGAATGCTATCTTTATTAAAAAATATTTAACCAATGATACAATAAACTTAAAATTTACTATAAAAAAAAATTGAATTTATTTTAAATAAATTTACTAAAATTATAACTAATAATTATATTATTAATAATTATGAGTATAGAAAAACAACAAAAAAAACAATATCAATATAGAAATACAGATTTAAAGTTTAGAAAATCTTAAAATATGGATATTTTAGAAATGAATATAGATTTTGATGAAATGTTAGTTTTTAGTAAAGAAAAAATTATTTTATAATATAAGTAAATATATTTTAAAAAGACAATTATATTTTAAAAATTAAGAAAATTAAAATTAAAAAAATGAGTATTCTTTATATATAAAAAAACTTGAACAATAACTCATTACAAAAGATTAATAATTAGAATCAAAAGATGATTATGATGAAAATTTTTTAGATTTATAAAATTAAATTAAATAATAATAGATAAAAATAAGTGAAAAAGAAAATATAATATTGAATTAATAAAATTAAATAAAAATATTAGATGATTATTTTTAAAAAGAATTAAAAAGAAAGAAATAGGTAAAAGATGAAAAAACGTATAATATAACAAGAACAAAAAAAATGAATTAAGAAATTTAACAATAAAACTAAATTTAAAAAGACAACAATTTAATATAAACATATGATAATATAAATTAATAATAACAGTAAAAAATAAAAAATTATGAATTAGATATATAATAATATGTGATACAAATTTAAAAGATCGAATAAGAAAATAGAAACAATATTATATAATTAAAAAAATAGAATAAATAGAATTTTTTAATTGAAGATTTAAATGAATAAAATGATATGTTATAAGATAAAATAAATTAAATTATAATCAATAAATAAGATGATATCAATGATTTAAATAATACAATATAATTATTATAAAATCAAAATAACACATATTAAAACAGTATATCAGAATTTAAAAATGATATTAATCAATTTAATCAATAAATCTAAGAATTTGAACTGTAAATTGATAATAAAGATAAAGAAATTGAGAAAAATAAAAAACTTAATTATTAATTATATTAAAAAATTCAAAACTTAGAATAAGCTTAACTCGAATATCAAAATAATATAGAGTATAATGAAAAAGTTATACTAAATAATAAACAAATTTTAACATAAATGGAATAAAAAATCATAAATAAAAATAATTAATTATAGTAATATGAATAAGATAATGAAAAACTTAAATTTTAAATAAAATAAATTAATTAGAATAATAATTATTTAGAAAATTAAATATAGGAAGTATATAAAATTTAATTAGTAAAAAAATTAGATAAAATAATAATAAAATTAAGAATTATAATAACATGAATAAGATATAGTAATATAAGATTTGCAAAAAAAGATATTAAAATAAAATACAAAAATATTGAAAGTAAAAATTTTATAATAAAGTTAGATGAAATTAATATTTCATTATCAGAATAAAAGAAATAATATTAATATTATGATTAATATTAAGATTTTAAGCATGAAATATACGAATCTCATGATAAGCATAATTTAATTCAAAATTTATAAAGAGATAAATAAGAATTGTAATTTTTTTTAATTAAAGATAAGAAATTATTAATAGATTGAAGTAAGATTTTGAAAATTAGTATAATGTCTTATAATTTCAAAATTAATAATTAAATTAAGAAAAAATTCAACAAAACTATGAAATATAATATTTATAAAAAGAAATTAAAAACTAAGTTTAAGAATTCGAATTTGTAAAATATATATATGTAGTATTATGAAAAAGTAAAATAAGAACTTGAAAAATAATATATATAATCAAAAGAATATAAAGTAAACATTGATGAATATAAATTAAAAGATTAAAAAAAAAGCAACAAAATAGAAAAACTTTAGAAAAAAATATAAGTAAATTTATATAAAATACAGGTTATGGAAAATTTATAATAAGTTATATAAGATAATAGGTCATGTAATTAAAAACTTATTAATAATTGAAATATATTTTAAAATATAATAATTCATTTAAATTAAAAATAATTGATATATTAATTATTGAATTAAAGATGCATTTATAAATATTTTAAGCTGTATAAAAATGCTACCTTACAATTATTTTTAGACTTAAATGATTCAACAGTAAGTTGGATTAAAATTTCATACTCTTTATAATTGTGATTTAGAAGAACAAATAGATGATACTTATCTTTATTAATTTTTTCAAAGATATGGTTAAGTTACACATCTGAAAATTTAAAATGATTGTGAGACTAAGAGATTAAAGGATTTTCTTTCATATTTAAATGCTAAAGATGCAGAAAATGCCAGGAGAGAAATGAATCATTAAATTATTCTTTCTAAATAATAAAAGTTTGCAGTAAATATTACCTTAAGAACTTAATTCTAAAACAAATATTGTTTTTAAAAATATACCTTAATAAATTATTATCAATGAAATGGATTGATTTTTTTAAAAATTCGTAAGTATTTTTTCATCAAGAATTATTTAAAAAAATCAATTAGCTTTCATTTAATTCGATAATAAAGAATCATTTTATAAATGTTTAGATGTAATTTATTATGTAAGAAAAAGTAATAATCTAAACAAACTTTTGTTTTAAAAGGAGATCAAATATAAATATTTAAATTCTAAAGAAGAATAGATGTTAGAACATAAAAATCGAATATATATTCGAAAAATTTTCCTGATAATACAGAATAAATTGTTTTAAAATGAATGTTTATATGTAAATTGGGTATAAACTAGATAAGAGAGAAATAGAAAACTAAAAGATACATTGAGTAGTATTTAAAATGAAATTAACATTTTTGTTAAAAATCTCAAGGGAAATATTACCAAATACCCTTCACCTGGCTATAAAGAGTTCAAATATAGATTTAATTAATCATAACTTGATTTATAATAAAAAAATGCAATAAATCATTGTGTTATATAGTAACCGTTACACTTTTTAAATATTTTATAATTATAAAATTTAAAATTTCTAAATTTGAACTTTTTATAACCGGGTGAGGGGTAAGACCATAAAACAAGTATTCTTTATTAAATGTTAAGATTTTCAGATTATGTGGAGATTTCAAGTTGTGATGTTAAATCAGCATGATAAGGGATTTAAAGATCAATAATAGAGAATGAATTTGGATTTATTAATTTTATTAATAATGAAAATGTGCATAAGATAAATTGTAGTAATATATACAATAAGCTTATATATGTGCAAAAGAAAATCAATCTATTTAAGAAATTTTTTAAGATGGAAATGTTTATATAAATTTTGATTTATTAAAATCCAATCTGTTAATTTCAATATGATAAATTAGAGCAAAATAATTTGTACTTAGAATGAATATGATTTAACCTATGCAAAAATTTTATAAAAAAGTAAATTATATTAATAAAAAGAAAGGCAAAAAAGGAATGTAATCAATAGGCAAAAATATGAAAAACAATCTTGTCCCTACACCAATGGGAATTCCAAAATAATAAATGGAATTTATGTATCAATAAATGAATCCTTAATAATAATAATAAATGATGAATATGTAACCCATCAATATATTGTAATAAGGATAATTTGAAAATAAATCTGCTATGAATAATTTCTAAATTCAATAATAACAAGTTTTTATTTAAATATTATAAATTTAATAAATTCAAATATAAAATATGGCTAAGTAAAAAATGCCTATATAAGATTTCAATTAATTTTAAAATTAGCCTAATTTATAGAATAAGCAAAATGTTTTATAATTTTAAAATATATAAAATGCATTAGATTTAAAAAATTAGAAATTTGCGGATTAATAAAAAAAAAAGAATTTTTTGATCCTAAATCTTAAAAAAATAAATTTGCAAGCATTTAAGATATTTAATAAAAAATTTAACAATTTAAAAAAAATTAAGATTCTTAAAGAATAATTTTAGGTGATTTATTATTCTGAATGATTAATGAAGTTATTTCTAAAGATAAAAAATATCATGTGCCAAAAATATGTGGATTGTTATTTTTCTGTTTTTGAGGTAAATGACATTATAGAATTATTTGAAGACAGAGAACAATTTCTAGATAGAGTGGATGTAGTAGAAGAATTAATCGAAAATAGCTAATAATGAAAAAATATTATCATTAATAATCTTTTGCTATTTTTCAAAATTATTTTAAAATTTAGAATTTTAATAAAATATCAGAAATTTAGAATAAAGATTCAAAAATATTCTGATATCTTAAATTCTATTAATTTGAAAAGTATAAATTTTTAATAAATCTATTAATCATATGGACACAGCAAAAATTTTCGTAGCAAATCTTCCTGAGAGAGTCTATTTCTTTTTAATTCTAGATGGATGATGAGGAACTTCGTGACTTATTTTCAAAATATGGACCAATCAAGAACGTATCAATTAAGAAAAAAAACTCTATATTTGGTTTCATTGAATTTTAGGATAGCCGTGATGCAGAGAGTGCTTTAAAAGAGGACGGATCTGAAATAAATGGTTATAAAATTCGTGTAGAAAGATCAAACCCAAGATAAAGAGATGATCGTGACTACAACCGTCGTGATGACAGACGTGACTCAAGAGGTACATATCGTCGTGACAATTACAGTAGAAGATCTCGATCTAGAAGTAGGGATAGAAAAGGTTTTAGGGATGATAGAAGTTACAGAGATAACCGTGGAGATAACCGTGGAGATAACCGTGGAGATTATCGTGGAGATTACCGTGGAGATAACCGAGGAATGGATCGTAATGATTTTAGAAATGATCGTGGAGGTTTTAAAGAGAGAACAACAGGATGCTACAACTGTAAAAAAGAAGGTCATATAGCTAAAAATTGCCCCGAACCCCGTTAAGACTATTAAAGAGACGTTAGAAAACCATTAACTTGTTTCATATGCGGAAAAGAGGGCCATAAAAAGATGGACTGCCCATAAGCATAGTAATATAATTTATACTGATTTTTCGGTCATTTTGAATTCTTTCTTATAAACTATTAAACTATTAAAGAGAATCAAGAGGACGTTATAACGATCGCAGAGATAAATACAAAAGAAGTAGATCTAATGACAGAAGAAGAAGATCTAGTTCAAGCTCTTATAAGGGTAGAAGTGGAAGACGTAGAAGCCCAAGTTACGAAAACAAAAGAAGCTATTCAAAATCAAACTCATGATATTAGATAAATATAAATTATAATTAAATATCAAGTTTTATGTTATGATAAAATTATTTCTTTTAATTCGTGAGAATCTAAAATTTTTGAAGTCAATGACTTTTCTGATGTCATATGATTTCCTCCATAATTTTCTTATTATTTTTAACAATTTTCTGTTAAATGCTCAGTCATTTCGAAATTAATTGTATCAGGTATGAATCAAATAAAAAAATAAAATTTACTTTATCAAAAAAAAACCAAAAGAAGTCAAAAATCCAATCAATGCTAATGGATTTCTAAAAGAGGATAAATTTATGTAAGATAAATAACTAGGTGTAATAACAACGCCAAGTCTACCTACAGTCATGCAAATTCCATAAACTTATGATCTGACGGATGTAGGGAAGGCTTCACTTGTAAACCCCATTAATGTTATAATGAATACTGTGATAAAATATTTCTAAATCTGAAAATAAAGATTATTTTACTATATTTAATGATAAAATTATATAGTATTATTAACAATGAGTGCATCCTTATGGTATTTTTAATTCAAACAGTAGAATTGAGCTAATTGTTATCATTAATAGACAAACATGAAAAATTTACTTAGATGAATATTTAAATCTTATTGGAGCTATTAATTTTTAATATAGAACCTGTAGTCACACAAGCTATTAGCTCACTTAATCCATAGAATATAGCAGTAATAAATTGATTTTAATTGACATATGATAATTGAAATTATAAACTAAAATATACCATATATCTAATAAACCAAAGATAACAAATTATCAAAACTTATACTCTAAGATTGCCATATACGATTAAATTCAAATAGTTTGAAAATATATCCTTGAATTATTCAACTTTATTGATTTATAATTAATTTATTTTGTTCATCATTTTTGAATATCCTTTTTTTTAATCTTTGCTTTTAATTTTTTATTCTAAATAGACCATATTAGTTTATTCCATTTCTTAATGTAAACGAAAATCAAATTTAGGTCTTAAATTAAATTAAGCTATTTTATCAAGAACTTTTCTAGCTTTTGAGTATTCCTTTTTACTTACAAGATAACGAGGAGTTTCATCTATCCACAAACTTATTAATAATGTTAAAATAATCAATGGAATACCAATTACCTTTTTTAAAATTAAATACTCCAATAAATGTCACTCTCCAATTATCAACTTATTGAAAAATAAAAGGAAATAAAATTTAACTCATTGCCCATCCAGATTATAAGATTACTAATGAAAAATTTCTAAATCTTTATGCACCTATTTCACTCAAATATACTAAACAAACTTATTCAAATCCTGTAAGACACCAACCTGAAAAAAACAAAAATATTGTAAAATTAAATAAATTTTAAGATAGACCACATCCTATAACAAATAAACCACTAATATAAAAAATTGTACCCAAATAATTATGAAATAATTAAAGTAATTTTTCGACCAAATTATTAAGAAAAAATAGGAATAGTAATGCCGGCTAACATGGCACCTTAAATAATTTATAAATAAACCAATAAAATACATTGATTAACACAATTCTATATCATTATCTCTATTCCATAAATTGAAATCAAATACTATGCTTTAACTTCCTTCTTTCTTTAATCTATATTTATATTCATTCATATTTTATTTATTAAATTCACAACTTTATTCATAAACTTTATCTTTTATTTTATATTGGCAGACTATTTAAGGTTTAGATAGTATTAAAGGTAATCCCATTGTCATAAAACCTAATAGCATGTAAATTATTAATAATAATTTTATCAATCTTTATTAATATCGAGAATTGTCACCTACAAATTATTATGCCTTTAAAATTCATTTTTTTACTTATTCTAATGAAATAAAAGTTTTATCCTATTCATGAGATGTAAATAATGGGTTTTTCAATAAAGTTGATGAAGTCTATTATTAAAAATTTATTTACACAATTCTCTTGGGCATCATATTTTTTCATCGAAATTTATACAATTTATTTTATAAAATAATAATAAACTAAATTTTTTTATAAAAAAATTATAAAATATTAAAAAATAAATTTATTATTTAAAAATAAATCAAAACAAATTTTTTAAAAAGCTTATAATTTTTTAATAAATAGTTTATTTTTTATCCTTTTATTTTTTATCTTCTTATTTTTAATCCTCTTATTTATGTATTTTATCTTTATTTCTTGCATTTCCAAGTATCTATTAACTTGTTGTTAAATTATAGCAATTTTTGTTATCATTAATAGGAAATTTCATTTCTTTACAAAATTTATAAGAATCATCAAAAATATCTTATAATTTCGAGCATAGCAATGCATTTTAATCACAAAACCTAAAACTTAAATTATCAAATTTAAAATAATCATCTTTGCAATTTTAATACAAATCATCGCACTAAAATTTGCATAGTCCTTAAGTTATTCCTTATGAAACAGACCCGTCACATTCAGAGCATAAAATTTCTCTATATTATTAAAGACATGATGTTGAAATGATATCTTTTGAAGCTTATAATATTTTAAGCCAACTAAAATAACAATATATAACTGTATCTTTAATTATTCAAAATTATCTTTATCACAGCACGTTCTTCCAGATACTTCTTTACAGAATAATATATCGCCTTAGTTTTTGATATTTTGATAATTATATGCAATTTCTAAATATTTTTAATTAAACATAGTGCGGGTGATTATTTAAGACAGGGTTATCGTTCATTACTATATATCAGAGATATTAAAAAAAATAATAATATTTTTGTCATATTTTATAAATTTTATTATTTTTAAATGGATACTGAGTTTGACATGTAAATAATTCAATAAGAATAGATTTTATAATTTTTAAATCCAAATAATTAATAGGATAACGAAAATGTTTGGAAAATTCTTATATTTGATTAATTTTGTTAAAATATTTTGAATTTATTATTTAAAGATGGTAATTTAAGAAATGAAAATATCACACTTCATCTAAATTTAGATAAAAAAAGAGAATAATTACATGGAGTTAAAGCAATATATTTTATATAACCTAATTAAGAAAACATTTAGAAAATCATTGAAGGTCAATTATTTATATAAAAGATTTTCGATACGATTTATATTCTGAAGTTCATATAAACTTTTCTTATGAAGTACATAATAGTTTATTGGATTAATTGGCAAATGGTATTGAAAAATATAAAGCATAACATAAAATTTATAATGTTATTTAACATAATTTGAATTATAAAAGTCTAAGCCAAAATTTATTTGAAATTACATATTAAAAACCATTTTTAAATTCTTTTAATAAAAATAATGAAATGTGCAACTATTTAGCATAAAGCCTATTCACCGTATTTGTAAGTCAAAATAAAGTATATTATAAAATATTAGATTCCAAATATATTTTATGATAATGATTCATTTTCTTGTAAATAAATTGCAAATAAAATTTAAAATCTTTTTAAAGATTTTATGGATTCTTAAGAGTATAATAAATTATTATAAGATAATAAGATTAATCAATAAGTTTATTATATTATTTAAAAGAGCGTATTGGTACTTTTGGATAGAAATATCGATTTAGCATGTAATTTATTACATCCATGGCATTATGGAGCTTTAATCCATGATTTAATAGAAATAAACAATAATAAAGTTTAAATATAAATGTAAAAAAGTATAATCAAATTTATTAGATTTAAATTTTGATTTTAATTCATAATCGGATAAATTTTGGAAAGAAAAAATGAACTAACCTTTTCCATTCGTAGCCGAAGACATCGATAAAGAGCTTAATGAATGGAAAAATTAATATGAACAAATGGGTCATAAAAAATAAGGACAAGAGGTTATAAAATTTAGAAAAATAGGATGATTTATCTTAAAATTTATCAAATGCACTAGATAAAGTAAGTGAAATGTCAGAAAGGAAAAAACAAATAGACATGCATACAAATATAGCAACTTATTTAATGAACTAAATAAAAGATAGAGAATTAGATTAATTTTTTGAATTAGGGACTGCTATAATATAAAATAAGAAACTTAATACATAAGAATAAACATAATTTTTAAATTTGATAAAATAAGAAAATCATAATGAAATGGATTGTTTCAGATTAATGTCAATTTATCTGTTATGCAATATAGTTTAAGATAATTAAGATCTTGATTTTTTTGCTTAAATTTGTTTTAAAAATCAAGATTTAGCACAAGCAATGGAATTTATAAAAAAATAAGTAAATTTATTCAATTATAGATAGTTCTTTATTAAAATCAATAAAATCAATAAAATTAATAAAATTAATAAAATTAATAAAATTAATAAGAAGAAAAGAATAATTTTTAATCTATTAATATTTTAAAAGACATAGCAAGTAAAGTAAAATAGCATTAAATAACATCAAGAGTAACAAATTATGGTAAAGGAATTTTTAAAAATATTTAAGCTTAATTAGGTGGAAATTAATATGTAATTAAAAATAAAAATAGTAATATAAAGTAGGTAAAAAAATAGAGAATATTTTAGATGATAAAAAGCACGATCTTAAAATAATGTAATTGAATAAAGTATATATGTATATAAATTAAAGAATATTTAGAAATATTAAGACATATATGTATTTATGAGTAACGGGGGAAATTATAATGAATATACAAATTTATAAGAAATTAGCAAAAAATATAACAAAAATGTATAATAAAAAATTAAATA
>Ga0233399_1000730_pt1 | contig 12016 bp, 9 predicted proteins | sample 43DmetaG_FD_182698 | JGI IMG/M metagenome (GOLD analysis project Ga0233399, IMG submission 182698) | Seawater microbial communities from Monterey Bay, California, United States - 43D | ecosystem: Environmental > Aquatic > Marine > Coastal | place: USA: California | collected 2016-11-08 | reverse complement strand
TGGAACCATTTATTGTATCGGTTTTAAAATACAGACCTCAAACATTTGAAGATGTTGTGGGCCAGTCTGCGATTACCAATACATTAAAAAATGCCATTGATCATAACCACCTTGCACAGGCTTTGTTGTTTACTGGTCCTAGAGGCGTTGGCAAAACCTCTTGTGCGCGTATTCTTGCCAAAATGATTAATAGTAAAGGTACTGAACAAAAAGATGAAGATTTTGCCTTTAATATTTTTGAATTGGATGCTGCTTCCAATAATTCTGTGGATGATATTAGAAGTTTGACCGAACAAGTTCGAATTCCGCCACAAGTTGGAGATTACAAAGTCTATATTATCGATGAAGTACATATGTTAACCGCATCGGCTTTTAATGCCTTTCTAAAGACCTTAGAAGAGCCTCCAAAGCATTGTATCTTTATTTTAGCAACTACCGAAAAACATAAAATCATCCCAACGATTCTATCGCGGTGTCAGATTTTTGATTTCAAAAGAATTAATGTCACAGATGCTAAAAACTATTTGAAGGGAATTGCTAAAGAACAAGGAATTACTGCTGAAGATGATGCCTTGCATATCATCGCTCAAAAAGCAGATGGAGCCATGCGAGATGCCCTCTCAATATTTGACAGAGTTGTTAGTTTCTCAGGAAAAAATCTAACGCGTAAAGCCGTAACAGAAAATCTAAATGTTTTAGATTACGACACTTTTTTTGAAGCAACAAATTTAATTTTATCTAACAGTATTCCAGATTTACTTCTGCATTTTAACCACACCCTTTCCAAAGGATTTGATGGCCATCATTTTATTACAGGATTGGCCTCTCATTTTAGAGATTTACTGGTTTGTAAAACGCCTCAAACAATTGAACTTCTAGAAGTTGGCGAAGACACAAAAGTAACTTACAAAACACAATCCGAATCCACTTCTCAAGCCTTTTTAATTCAGGCCATTGAGCTTGCTAATGATTGTGATCTCAACTACAAAACAAGTAAAAACCAACGACTATTGGTCGAACTTTGTTTAATGCAGCTTGCCTCTATCAATTTTGATGGAGAAAAAAAAAAGCCTAGCGGGTTCATAATTCCTGCATCATTCTTTAGAACTAAAAACATTCCTGAAGTAAAAGTTACACGTCCAGTGGCTGTTACAGCTGAGAAACCCTCCAAAGAAACTCTAACAAAAACTGAAATAGTGGAAGACCCCAAAGCCACATATTCAAAAAAGAAATTACCTACTCCTGTTCTTAAAAGTACACAACGTCCCACTTCCGGATTATCGCTCAGTAGTATTCGAAAGAAAAAAGAGCACCAAATTAAATTAATGGAAGTCACTGTTGCTGAAGAAGATCTACCAAATGATCCATTTACATTAGAAACACTAATTAAATTTTGGAATATTTTTGTTACTAAATTAGAAGCCGATGGTAAATACAACCTTGCGGCAATTCTTCAAATTGACACTCCAAAACTGATCAATGAAAACACAATACGTTTGGAGTTCCCAAATACAACCAATAAAATTGAAGTGGAACGTCAACAATTCGAATTATTACAATACTTACGAAAAGCCGTGAATAATTTTTCGCTTTCATTAGATATTGTTGTCAATGAAACACTCGAGAAAAAATATGCATATACCCCTGAAGACAAGTATAAAAAATTAGTTGAGAAAAACAAAAATATTGAACTTTTACGCAAAACATTTGATTTAGATTTATAAGTTATGCTAGGATTAAAGTTATCGTCAGACCCGAGATGGGTTAATATCGCTGAAAAAAATATCGAAGACATTTTATCGGATCATGCTTTTTGTGAACAAAAAGCGGCTAGCACTGCTATTTCTTTAATTGTAAGTTTTCCTGAATATACGGAACTGGTGCAAGAAATGATAGCTTTGGTTGAAGAAGAGATGAGCCATTTTAAGATGGTTCACGACCTAATTTTAGAACGCGGGTTCACTTTAGGTCGCGATCGAAAAGACAACTATGTGTCACGTGTACTTCAATTTTTTCCAAAAGGTGGAAGTCGAACGACTCAGCTGGTACATCGTTTGTTGTATGCCGCATTAATTGAAGCCAGAAGTTGTGAACGTTTTAGATTATTATCTGAACATTTAAATGATAAAAAACTTGCTAAATTCTACAGAAAATTAATGATAAGCGAAGCAAATCATTACACCTCATTTTTGGGATTTGCAAGACAATATGGCGAACGCAAAGAAGTCGATAAAAAATGGGAAGCACTCTTAGAGTTTGAAGCGGAACTCATGAAAACATTGAATGTCAGTGAATCAATTCATGGTTAATTTGACTCCTAGGGAATTAGATTTTTTGGGAATAATTTGAATTCAACAACTCCACTTAAACACTCACTCCAATTGTTTGTTTTGAAATTTAGTTTGACAATTCCACAGGTAGGAATGTTATCTATATACTGATCGCCCTTTGCATTTACTATAGACGTTAATGCATGGTTATGTCCAAAAATAATAACATTTGACAAACTAGAATCAATCGTATGGATAAATGCCTCTAGATTAGAACCACTAAAATCATACAATTGATCTAAATACTGTACTTCGATTTCTGAGGAGAACGTATTTTTAAAAAAAAAACGACAGGTTTCTCGAGTGCGTTTTGCAGAGCTGCAAAATACAGCATCAGGTTGAAAAGATTTTACAATATCTAGTGACGACATAAATTCAGCATCAAAAAACCCACGCTTATTTAGTGGTCGTTTTTCGTCTGGTAATTGATACTCCCAAGACGATTTTGCATGACGAATAAAAGTAATCGATTTCATTAATTGATTTATGGAGATAAACGCTCTATTTTCCACGAAAAATCTTCTTGTAATTGGTAACGAATACGGTCATGAAGACGATTTGCCCTGCCCTGCCAAAATTCAATTTCGATGGGCTTAACCTTAAATCCTCCCCAAAATTCAGGTCGGGTAATTGCTTTGGATTCGTATTCCAATTCTAAGGATTTTAATTTTTCTTCTAAAATTTCTCTATTTCTAATAACAGAACTTTGGCGAGAAGCTATTGCCCCCAATTGACTTCCTTTGGGGCGTGATTCAAAATAACCATCACTAAGGTTAGCTGCTATCTTTTCAGAAGCTCCTTTTATAATTATCTGACGTTCAGCAGCTGCCCAATGGAAAGAAAGGCATACATTAGGATTAACGTCCATTGCTTTTCCTTTTTCGCTTTCATAATTGGTATAAAAAATAAAGCCTTCAAAATCATACTTTTTTAAAAGTACTACTCTATTTTTAGGATAGCCATCTAAACCAAGAGTTGAGAGTGTCATTGCGTTGGTTTCGTCCTGTTGGAAATGTGTATCTACTTCATGAAACCACTTCTGAAACAACTCCATTGGATTGTCAGAAATAGCCGATTCTAAAAGCACTCCTTTTTGATAAGATTTACGGTAGTCACCTAGGTCTTTTTCCATCATCTATAATTCTAATTCAAATTTACATAATTATAAGCAGTTTTTATGGCGTTAAATTATTAAAGTTAGAGTGAACACTAATTTTTGCCTTATGATCCTGAGAACTCTAATCACAATAATAATTTTTATACTATAAGGTTTCCAAAATGAAGTCAACTTCGATTTGATTGCAAGTTACAGCAGATTTTATAAATAAATTAAACTCAGAATACTGATATTAACAAAACAGCGGACATTGATTGGATAAACGCTAGTAATTCGTATTTTTGTTAAAACCTTCTAAAGCGAAATGTCTAGAAAATCAACATCTAAAACTACACAAAAACGGTTCTCAAAACCTAAATTCTCTATCACAAATTCTCAACAATTGGTGTTGGGAAGTTTTTTAGTTATTCTTGGAATCTTATTATTTATAGCACTTCTTTCTTATTTTTTCACTGGAGAAAGTGACCAAACTGTACTTGGAGATTTTACGGATAGAACTATAGAAACTAACAATTGGCTTAGTAAATTTGGAGCTTGGGTCAGCCAATTACTCATTTATAAGGGATTCGGAATCTCATCATTTATATTTTCTGGTTTATTGTTTTTGTCTGGAATTTCGGTTTTAGCAAATTCTTCCAAAAAACGCTTGTGGCGAAATTGGTTCTGGGGGACGCTTTTAATTATTTGGGGATCTATGGTATTCGGATTTGCTTTTAATATGGCTCCAAAATTAGGTGGCGTTATTGGATACGAATTGAATTTACTTTTACGGGACTACGTTGGAAAAATTGGTACGGCTTTGTTATTGTTATTTTGTTTCATTGTGTACATTGCCTTACGTTTCAAGGTAGGTCCACAACAAATTGCAAGCCTATTTGTACGTACCAAAAAAGAACTTCAATCAGAATTGTCTGGAGAAGCTAATTCTTCAACTTCAGTTGAAGAACATTTTTCAATAGAAAATGGTTCTGTAAAATCAGCATTTGAAGTGCCTTTAGAAAATTTAGAACCTACAATCTCTAACAACTCAAGTATTGATTCTCCCAGCACTTTAGAAGTCAATACTCCAACCGAAGAACCAAGTGTAGAAAATGAAGAAACTCCATTAGAAATGAAAATTGAAACCGGAGTTGAAGAATTGTCTGAAACGAATAACCTTGCTGCAAAATTAGTAGAAGACTTTGGAGAAGTCGATCCCACTTTAGAGTTATCAAAATTTAAATTTCCGTCATTAAATTTACTCAAAAAGTACGATACAGAAGGTATTACAATCAACCAAGAAGAATTAGAAGAAAATAAAAACAAAATTGTTGAAACGCTCAATAATTATAAAATTGGTATTGAAAACATAAAAGCAACTATCGGACCAACGGTCACACTATACGAAATCATCCCTGAAGCCGGAGTTCGAATTTCAAAAATCAAGAATTTAGAAGATGACATAGCTCTCTCTCTCTCTGCTTTAGGTATTCGAATTATTGCTCCAATTCCTGGGCGTGGTACGATTGGTATTGAAGTCCCAAACAAAAGTGCAACAATTGTTTCCATGCATTCAGTGATCGCCTCTCAAAAATTTCAGAAATCAGAAATGGAACTTCCTATAGCTTTAGGAAAAACAATAAGCAATGAAACTTTTGTGGTAGATTTAGCTAAAATGCCTCACCTTCTTATGGCCGGAGCAACTGGACAAGGAAAATCTGTTGGACTAAATGCCGTTCTGACCTCTTTACTTTACAAAAAACATCCTGCAGAAGTGAAGTTTGTTTTGGTAGATCCAAAAAAAGTTGAACTCACGCTTTTTAATAAAATTGAGCGTCATTATTTAGCAAAACTACCCGATAGTGAAGATGCTATAATTACCGACAACACAAAGGTTATTAACACCTTAAATTCGTTATGTATTGAGATGGATAACCGCTACGAATTGCTTAAAAATGCATTTTGTAGAAATATCAAAGAGTATAACGAAAAATTCAAATCGCGAAAACTCAATCCAAATGATGGCCATAAATTCTTGCCTTATATTGTATTAGTAGTTGATGAATTTGCCGATTTAATTATGACTGCAGGAAAAGAAGTTGAAACTCCAATTGCACGATTAGCACAATTGGCTAGAGCTATTGGAATCCATTTGATTGTAGCTACTCAACGACCGTCTGTGAATGTGATTACTGGAATCATTAAAGCCAACTTCCCTGCTCGTATTGCATTTAGAGTAACCTCTAAAATTGATTCTCGAACTATTTTAGATAGCTCCGGCGCTGACCAGTTGATTGGGCGTGGAGATTTGTTATATACCCAAGGAAATGATATGATTCGTATTCAATGTGCTTTTGTAGATACTCCTGAAGTTGAAAAGCTAACCGATTATATTGGATCTCAGAAAGCATATCCAAGTGCATATTTACTACCTGAATATATCAGTGAAGAGTCTGGCACAAGTCTTGATAACAACATTGACGAAAGAGATCAGCTGTTTAGAGAAGCTGCAGAAGTGATTGTAACAGCCCAACAAGGATCTGCTTCTTTGTTACAACGAAAATTAAAATTAGGTTACAACAGAGCTGGACGTTTAATTGACCAGTTGGAAGCCGCAGGAATTGTTGGTCCTTTTGAAGGCAGTAAAGCCCGTCAAGTATTAATTCCTGATTTTACAGCACTAAATCAATTATTAGATCAAGAAATTGAATAAAAAATGAAAAATTTTACAGTATTAATATTGGCTTTAATGACCGGAGTGTGTCACGCACAAAACCGAGATCCTCAAGCACAAGCACTATTAAACCAAATGAGTGCTAAAGCAAATGGATACAGTAACATGGTATTGGAGTTTAAGTATGCCTTGGACAATCACGAAGAAAACATTCATCAAGAAACACGTGGAGACATTACCTTGGTTGGTTATAAGTATGTTTTGAATATTCTAGGAATCACGAGAATATTTGACGGTGAAAAACTTATTACAATCAGTCCAGAAGACGAGGAAGTGACTATTTCTAAGCAAAACACTGTTGAAGAAAACACCATTACTCCAAGTGAATTGCTTAATTTTTATAAAGAAGGCTATAATTATAAAATGGATATTATTCAAAATGTAAAAGGTCGAAAAATTCAATATATCAAATTAAACCCTATAGATTCAAATAGTGAAATTAGTTATGTGTTGTTAGGGATAGACACAACTACAAAACATGTGTACAAGTTAATCGAAATTGGAAATAACGCTACCGAAACAACATTAACCATAAACACTTTTAAAACAAATCAACCTCTATCCAAATCCTTATTTACATTTGATACTTCAAAATACAGTGACTATTATATCAATAATTTAGATTAAGTATTCGTTTGAAAATCTTAGACCGTTACATTTTAACAACTTACCTAAAAACATTTTTCAGTGTTTTCACAATACTGATGATGATTTTTATATTACAATCCGTTTGGGTATATATTTCCGAGCTTGCAGGGAAAGATTTAGAAATTGAAGTCATTCTCAAATTTTTAATCTATGTATCCCCTCGAATAGTCGTATTGGTTTTGCCGCTAACTATTCTTTTGGCTTCTATCATGGTCTTTGGTGGGTTTTCGGAAAACTATGAATTTGCAGCCATGAAATCTACAGGAATATCATTGCAGCGTGCTATGAAAAGCCTAAGTGTATTTATTGTATTTCTTGCAGTGATTAGTTTTTTCTTTGCCAACAGTGTAATTCCTTATGCTGAGTTTAATTTTTACAGTTTACGAAGAAATATTGCTAAAGTAAAACCCGCAATGGCCATTGCAGAAGGTCAGTTTAATCAATTAAACGATATAAATATAAAAGTTGCTGAAAAAAGTGGCGAAAACGGAGAATTTTTAAAAGATGTCATAATTCATCAAAAAAAGGGAAATATAAGAGGGAATTTTACAGTCATCAAAGCAAATACTGGAGAGTTTATCAGTAATGAGACGTCAGACATTTTGCAACTTGTATTATTTGATGGAAATTATTACGATGAAATTCAAGATAAAGATTATACTAAACGCACCAAAAATAGACCTCAAGTAAAAAGTACTTTTGAAAAATATATTATCAATATCGATGTATCTCAGTTCAACAATATTGATTTTGAAAGTAAGGAAAGTATTACAAAACATACGATGTTAAATGTGATGGATTTAAAGACATCCATAGATTCACTAAACACAAAAAGAGGAGAAATCTTAAAAACCTTTTCTGAAACAATGCTAAAGCGTACAAATCACCATACTTTAAATCTAAATTATAAATTAGGTGAAGAGGATTCGATAACCAAGCCGGTTGATGTCTTAAAGTTATATAAAGAACGTAAAATCATTCAATTAATCGAATTGGCATTAAATACGACCAAAACAGCTAAAAAAGATTTGACATCAAAGTCAAAAACAATGCTAAATACTCTGGTAAACGTCAACAAACATATCGTGGCACTTCATGATAAATTTGCTTTGGGCCTATCTTGTATAATACTGTTTTTTGTAGGTGCTCCCTTGGGAGCGTTGATACGTAAAGGTGGTATTGGTCTGCCATTAATTATTGCCATACTCATATTTTTAACCTATCATTTTATTGGACTATTTGCAAAAAACAGTTCCGAAGATAGCAGTATTGACCCTGTTTTGGCTGCCTGGCTATCGTCTTTAATCTTACTACCTTTTAGCATCTATCTCACAAATCGTGCTACAAAAGACCGTGCGTTGATCGATTTTGATAGTATTCTTATTCCTTTAAAACACTTAGTAACATCCGAATTAGATAGTGAAATTGCAAACTCACAACAACTCACTTCAGAAGATACTTCAGAACTAAAAGGTTTTGAAAACGGCAAATTAATTGATATTGTAAAAAACTTTAGACAGTTTGGGTTGTCTTTAAATTATAAACAAACAGCCCTAAAAATCTTAAATTCGAGAGGCATAAGTGAATTGGAACTTAAAATGGGAGGAAATTTATCTAACCAAAAGTATGAAAATGCGTTACGTCTTTATATCGATTTTAAAGAAAATTCTAAATTAGCTCTGGTTTTAAATACACTTACAATTGTACTTGGATTTGGGAGCTCAGTTTTAAGCAACAATGATTTTCCTATTATTGGAACTACACTAAGTGGAATTGCCATTTTAACACTCCTATTTTTTGTGGTTGTATTCCAAAAAACCACTTCAAATCAATCTGATTTTTATAAATTATTATCCATCAAGTTTTTGACAAATTCTTTCGTTTTTATTATTCTAGGGATTCCATTATTTTTTCTTTACAGACCCTATTTTGTTAAGAAAATGAAAGAAGATTTATTGAAAATATCTTAACGAATGGATTACTTGTAATATCTTTACCCAAAAATAAAAACATAATGTCAATTACAGAGCACAAATCAAAAACTAAATTGAATAGTATAGAAGACGCAATTAATGACATTCGACTGGGGAAAGTGGTTGTTGTAGTTGATGATGAAAATAGAGAAAATGAAGGTGATTTTATTGCTGCTGCCGAAAAAGTAACACCAGAAATGATCAATTTCATGGCGCTCCATGGACGTGGTTTAATATGTGCTCCTCTAACGGAAACTCGATGTGATGAATTAGGACTTAATATGATGGTCCAGAACAATACGGTGCTGCATAACACTCAGTTTACCGTTTCTGTGGATTTAATTGGAAATGGATGTACAACTGGAATTTCTACTTCTGACCGTTCCAAAACAATTAAATCATTAGTCGATCCAAAAACCAAACCACACGATTTAGGTCGTCCTGGTCACATTTTTCCTTTAAAAGCAAAAAATGGTGGCGTTCTTCGTCGCACAGGACATACAGAAGCTGCAGTAGATTTAGCGCGTTTAGCCGGATTAGAGCCTGCTGGAATTTTAGTTGAAATTTTGAATGATGACGGCTCAATGGCGCGTTTACCTGAACTGAGAGTTGTAGCTGAAAAATTTGACTTAAAAATAATTTCTATTGAAGATTTAGTAGCATATCGAATGGAACACGATTCTCTAATCAAGAAAAAACAAGACTTCCAAATTGAAACACGTTTTGGCGATTTTAGATTAAGAGCATATCAACAAACCACTAATGATTCCGTTCATATTGCTTTAACCAAAGGCACTTGGAGTACAAACGAAACCGTTCCAACACGTATTAATTCATCACTGGTAAATAATGATGTTCTTGGGACATTGACCAACGATGCCGACCGACAACTTGACAATATGTTTAAGTTAATTAATACACATGGAAAAGGAGCAATTCTATTCATCAATCAAGTGAGCCAACCTACCAGTATACTAAAGCGCTTAGAAGCTGTAAAAAACATCCAGCAAAAAGGAACAGTCACCAAAGCTCCAAGTATTAAAATGGATTCAAAAGATTTTGGAATAGGAGCACAAATCCTTCACGATTTAAATATTCATAAGTTAGGACTAATTTCAAACAGTGAACAGACCAAACGTGTCGGAATTATTGGTTATGGATTAGAAATTGTGGACTATATTAAATACTAAGCAGTAACTTCACGTATTAATTTTGCCATAGTTTGGGCTCTTTGTTTTACCTCCGCTTCTGTCCAAGATAATTTTATCAAACACGATAAATTTCGACCTATAAAATGATCTGACTTATCAAAGGTTTTATCTGTAAGATAGGACAAACCGTCTTTGACTTCCTGACTCAATGGAAATAACGATTTTTGAGTTTTAAGGTGCTCCCATTTACGGATGTAATGCCAGTTATTATCGTAATAATGAAAACACACGTCAATTCCATTGGTTTTAAATGCCTGGCTTACCTTTCGAGCGGTTTCTAAATCCTCAAGAAAGAAATTTAAAAACGCATAACTTTCCTCCCCTCCTTCTGGGACCGTTCTGAAAGTAATACCAGCAACACTTGACAACTCATTTCTAATAATTGTGTAATGCTTTTTTTGAATCGCTAGAAATTCATCCAAACGACTAAATTGTGCAACACCAACAGCAGCATTTAATTCCGATATACGAAAATTGTAGCCTAAAATTGGATGAGTCTCTGCACCTCTGTCATTGCCATGATGATCGTGTCCATGATCGCTAAATTGATCTGAATGCGTATAATATTCTTTGTTATTGGTAATGACTACTCCACCTTCACCACAAGTCACTGTTTTGACATAATCAAACGAAAAACAACCGAGGTCTCCAATGGTACCAAGTGGTTTTCCTTTGTAAGTCCCTCCTATGGCTTGACAAGCATCTTCGACAAGCACTAAATTATACTTATCACATATTTGCTTTAAGGCGTCTAAATTAGCCATACTCCCACACATGTGAACTGGCATTATTGCTTTGGTTTTTGGGGTAATTGCCGCTTGAACAGATTCAATATCTAAAGTTAATGTATCGTCAATATCTACAAGTATCGGAATTGCTCCTAACATAAGAATAGCTTCAAAACTTGCCACAAAAGTAAAGCATGGCATAATAACTTCATCACCAGCACCTATACCCGCAGAAGCCATAGCTAGACTCACCGCAGCAGTTCCACTTGAAAGAAGTTGAGCATAGTTTACATCAAATCGAGATTGTATGGCATGTTCTAATTCCTTAGCTTTCCAGTGGCCTTGACGCATACCATCAAATCCATAGCGCATCAAAACTCCACTATCTAATACAGTCTTTACTTCATTTCGTTCGGCATCGCCAAAGAGCTCAAATCCAGGCATCTAAAATTTATTTAACTTCAATTATTGATTCACTAAGAGGTTTACGCACTTTGTTCAGCGCAGCAAACATATCATCTGAAGCACGATATCCTATTGGCATTATTAATACAGAACGCAAACCTTTTTCATTAAGCTTAAAAAAACGATCGTATTCAAGTGGATCAAAACCCTCCATTGGACAAGCATCAACTCCCTGTGTTGCGCATACCGTTAGCATGTTACCCATCGCTAAATAAGCTTGTTTTGCACCCCATTTAAAAATGGCATCATCAGATTTCGCTTTGAAGCTATTGATAACACTCGTTCGAAACGGATTCAAAATCTCATCTGGTGTATTGTTTATGGATTTAACGCGATCAAAAAATGCGCGAATATAGGCTTCATCAATATTAGTCTCTACACAAAAAACACACAAATGAGAGGCCTGCCCTACTTGTTTCTGATTCATTGAAAGTGGAACTAAGTTGTTTAGAGTAGATTTATTGCTTACAACTAGTAGCTTTACAGGTTGAAGTCCATAAGAACTAGCCGTTAAATTAAACGCATGTTTGAGCAATTCAATGGTTTTATCAGGAATAATGGCTTCAGTATCAAAATTTTTAGTCGCATAGCGCCATTCAAGAGCGTTTATAATATCCATATCTATATAGGTTTTTTTCAAAAGTATATAAATTTAAAGCAGTTCAACAAAAATTAGTCTTAATAATTGCTTAAAAATAAGACGATTTTTTTTTTAAAATAATTCCTAAAAGTATTTGATAGAACTAAAAACCCTTTTATATTTGCAGCCCATTGGAGAATTGGCAGAGTGGTCGAATGCGGCAGTCTTGAAAACTGTTGAGGGTCACACCT
>Ga0233399_1000729_pt1 | contig 12017 bp, 6 predicted proteins | sample 43DmetaG_FD_182698 | JGI IMG/M metagenome (GOLD analysis project Ga0233399, IMG submission 182698) | Seawater microbial communities from Monterey Bay, California, United States - 43D | ecosystem: Environmental > Aquatic > Marine > Coastal | place: USA: California | collected 2016-11-08 | reverse complement strand
TACAGTATAATATTAAAATTCAATATTAATTTAGTGAATAAGATTAATTAATGATTAATTAGCAATATATAAAAATAAGGAAATAATGGGAAATAAAAATGAAATAATTTCTTAATAGTAAAAAGGGAGAGTATCATTTTAAGCTTAAAATGATGAAAAGCCTATAATAAAGCGATAGCCAAAATTGGATAATTTAGATTTAGAATAAGTAAAAGTAGATGAAGAACTTCTTAATTTAATCTAAACAATAGGAGGATTTTTGCCAAAAGATATAGAAAATATAATGTAATTGGACTCTAGTTAAAAAAAGAATCTGATAGTAACATTAGAATAACATCATTTAAAAACTTGTACTGAAACAAGTAAATCACAAATAGAGATAAAATATCTATTAAGAGATCTTGAAAAATAATTTGATCATGTTAAATTAAGTAGTTTAAAAACTTTACTTAATAGCGAAGATAATATAAATGTATTTATATTAATTATAGGCATTTTTTGTTTTGAAAGGAATCGATTTATTATTAAATAATTTAGATAAATAAAATTTATAAGCTTAATAAACAAGAAATTATAGTCTATAAGTTGAAATTTTGAAATTAATTAAGATTTTATCAATTGATTTACGATTTTATGAGATTTTAGATGAAGTATATATCTATTTTTATATAGGTTGATAATTCTTTTTTTTCTATATATCAAAATATAAATTTTATACATCCTGAGTTGACCTGTTTGATTTTCTAAATATTTACAAATATTTTGAATAATAACTCCGAAAAAAAGAAAGAAATTTAAAAAGATATAATAGATGCAATGACTTATTTTTAAAAAAATAATGATTTGTTCGAACATTATTTTTAACCATTGCTAATAATATTATAAAAATCTAATAATATAATAATAATTGAGTAATCTTTGAGATTTCTAAATTCTATGATCGAAATAAAAGATTAAATATATAGAGACATGAAAAACCATAGAATTGACGAAATTCTTGAAAGTGTATTTCATAAAATAGAAAAAAAACGATACTTAATTGACAATTGCGTGTTTTAAGAAATATTAGAATAATTAAGAGAATAAAAAAAAAATGGTAAATATTATAATTTTTAGAGCTATCTGAATATCATAATTTTGAGGTTACTGATAGTATGAGACAATCAATATAAAGGAATTAAAATTTCTCTATAACAAAAAATGATTCTATCGAATTAATATAAAATGCAAAATAATAAATATAAGAAAGATAAGTAATAAATTTTGATATATTATGATATTAATAGAATTTAATTAATGAATAATAAAGTGAAATTACAACAGATGGTTTAGACGAGTTTTATTTTGAAAAATATTAAGATAAATTGTTTTAATAGACAATTGCAAAAGTATTAGATTAATTAGCTAACTTTAATGAGATTGTAAGAAAAAAAATTCAATAAAATTTTCAACGAAAATCATAGTAATCTATTGATGTTCAATTATAATTTCAAAACATTAATTATGAATTCTAAGAAATTCACTATTATACCACTTAGAGTTAAAATTAAAAACAATTCTTGGTAATATTTTAAAATTCAAAATTTATAATATTTAAAATTTTAATGACTCATAATTCTTATACATTTTTGAATAAGATACTTTAAATGTTTAAGTTATATATAATTAAAAAGATTATAAAAAATTTAAAATTTTAGCAAGTTTATAAAAAATTTTAAGAATTATTACAAATTTTTATAAATTTAATAAAATTTTAACAAAAAAACTCAAAATTATATATAACTTAAAGAGTATATTAAAATATTTGCATATGATAAGCTCAAATTAAATGTGTAAGACATTTTGGTTTTAATTGGATAAACTTTTAAGTGATTAATAATTTTTGGATAATTTAATAAAAGGTAATTTCTAATCCCAATATTCATAACCAAATAAAAATTTGGAAATAACATAAAAAGAATTATAATAATAATCTTATAATAAAATAAAATTGATAAACAAATTAGATATAAAAAAAGAAGTTCTAATTCAAATAACTGATAAATAGTCATAATATTATATAGAGCAAGAAATTGAACTAAACAAAATTAAATAATAATTACAAAGATAAATTGATATTATATAAGATTTAATAAATTAAATTATTGAAGAATATTAATAAGAAGAATAAGGATAATAAATATTCATTGACATTTATAATGAAATATAATAAAATAATTCATTGAAAAATAAATATCTTAGTAATATTTTCTATTATTTATCATTATTTTTAGGTTAAAATCGAAAATAATAAAATGATCTTGAGAGCTTAAAAGAAATTCAATCCATAAATGAAATTAACGATCAAAATTAATAAGATAATTCTAAAAATAATGGAACAAATTAAGGATAGAATACATTAAATACACAATCTAAAACACCCGAAAATTCTTAATCATAAAATATACCAAAACCACCTAATATAATTGGAATCGTCAAAAATAAGTCTCTTGATACTGTATAAATTTAAAAAGATCAAAAACCTAATGGTCCACCAGTGCCTCCTAACATACCTGGAATTATAAAATAAAAACCTAATGGACCACCAGTGCCTCCTAATATACCTGGAATAAACGATAAATAAAAACCAAATGGTCCACCAGTGCCTCCTAATATACCTGGAATTATAAAATAGAAACCAAATGGACCACCAGTACCACCAAACATACCTGGAATAAACGATAAATAAAAACCAAGTGGACCTCCATTGCCTCCTAATATACCTGGAATAAACGATAAATAAAAACCAAATGGACCACCAGTACCACCTGCCTTACCTGGAAAGATAAATATTCAAAAACCAAGTGGTCCTCCAGTACCACCTGGATTACCTGGATCAAATATTTTAAAGCCACCAGGCGCTCCTTAGATACCTTGTCCACCAGGCGCTCCTAAGATACCTGGTCCACCAGGTGGTCTTAAGATACCTGGTCCTCCAGGAGCTCCTAAATTACCTGGTCCACCAGGTGCTCCTAAGTTACCTGGTATGAAAACAGACAATAAATTACTTACAGCTCCAGTAAAAGAAATAGGTAAATAATATTAAGTATAGAAATAAGAAAACCGTCATTTCCTTTAAAAACATTAAATTGGTCAAAAATTCCATTAAATAAATTGAAAAATTCAATATGGTTATAATTACCAGATGAATAAAGAGATTTAGATTATGAGCATTTAGAGACAGAATTACAAATAGAGAAAAAAGTAGATACTGTGGTGGTACCTGTAGCGAAGAAGGTAAATATAAGAAATAAAAAGGAACCAACAGATATAAGTGTTATAAATTCAAATTATAGATTTTAATGTGAAATGATATTACGTGGTATAAAGATGAATAATTTTTAAATGAAAGATGCAATATTATAATGTGATTAAGGTAAAATAAATATAGACAATGTAAATGCACTATTATCTGTTTTGCCATGTGAAGAAGATATAAAAGTAGTTTAAAATTATGAATAAAAAGATAAATTACGTATTATAAATTTATATAGATAATTCTGATTTATTTGTATATAATATGTCAAAGATCCCATGTTTAAAATAAAGATTAGAATCTATTAAATTCTTAATTTGCCATCAAGAATATTTAGACTCATTGGAACCTAGAATTCAAAATAATACTAAATTATATGATTTCTTAATTTCTAGCAAATTTATACATAAAATACTAAAATAATAATTAATGGTTATTAATATTTTATATATAAGATTGGTAATTTCATTAACGGTCTTACTAATAAAGGAAATTGTAAAGGGTTCAAAATAGAAAATATCGAAAAATTAATTGAATTAAAATTATAAAAAAGCAAACAAACTTTACTAGAGTATTTATTGATTAAAAATTAAGATATGTTATAAGAAGTTTTTTATTTTTTTATTTATAGGATTTTGAATAAGTAAATATTGATTTGTTACATTAAGGAATTAAAGTACCAGATAAATAGGTTGAATTAGATTTTAAAGAAATTAAAGATTTTTTAGAATATGTTAATTAATCCATTAAAAGTCAATCTGATATTGAAAATGATTTAGTATCAAAAGTTATGAATCCTTTTTCAACTAAAATTTAAGATATATGTAAATAAAAAGGTGCATTATCATAAAATAATATATTAAATTAAAATATCAATTAAAATATTTTAGTAATATTTATATAAATTAATATTATTTATCAAAATAAAATATTTTAAATATATTTAAACTAAAAATAATAAACTTTAAAAAAATATATTAAATAAAAACATATAAAACTAAATAAATAGATGAATAGATACAATAAATGATAATAAAATATAAAGATTGTGCTAAATTTTATTGTGAAAAACCAACAGATCCATCAGAAGGTTTTGTTAAGATATTTTTAATGTTTTTTACAAAATGTGACGAAATATTGACTAAAATAAAGAAATAAAAATAAGAATTAGAAAAAAGATAAGAGTTCGAAAGAAAACATAAAGAGAAATTATAAAAAATTTAAGAGAAAAAACTAAGAGAAAGATAGTTATGCGAGAGAGTAGAAAACTAATTAAGAAATAATAGATTATAATCAAAAAATAAAGTATAAGGTCCTTAAACTTTAAGTGAAATTGAAAATTTATGTAAAAATAAAATACTTGCAAGTAAATTTAATAAATTAAATTAGACATTTTATTAAATAAAAGTAGACACTAAAAAAAATGATTATATAATATAGTTATTAAATTTGATAAATTATTTCAATATTATATAATTATTATATTCATAAAAAAAGTTGTAATTAATATAATAAATATATATAATTATGAATATATAATTAATTAATACAAATATAATATATCATTATTCATTTAAAGATTAAGAAATCTCTATAAATATATTCTATAAATTAACTCTTATTTCAATTTCTTTAGATATAATGCATTTGCTAAATAAATCCATTAGATATATAAGATGAGATTTTTTTCCTTTAAATATAGTATTTTTGTATTATATATTCTAAGGTATATTTAATTTTTATAACTATGGTAGAATATATAGCATTTGATTTAAAAGACATCTAATAATTAATAATAATAACGTTTAAAAATTCATAGATGAGCTCATTTTTTCTGAATTTATGAAATCTAGAATGATATTTTCACATATTTCTAGTAAATTAACGACAGCAATTTATTATATTTTTTCATGTGTGTTTGATTCGCAAAGTTTGATGAGTATTTCTAAGCAATATTTTTATTCACTTTATTATAAATATTTACATAATTCTATTTTCAAAAGTTTATTCATGTGATTCATTAATAAATTGAATTTTATTATAAATAAATTTAATAAAATATTTAATTTTATCTGGCTTTTAATTATTGACATCTAATATTTTATCTTTTAAAATTTCAAGAATAATCAAATCAAATTAATGTATATCTTATAGATATATTTGATATTGATTTTTTTATAGTATTTTTTTAACCGATCCTTATATAATATATATATACCTAACTTATATTAATCATTTTATATGTTTTTATCTAAAATTTATACTTAATTTTAATTAGACTCTAAACTAATTTTCCGATAAATATTTCCAGCTGTTATCCAAATTGGTGGCGTTTAAATATTTGTATATATATAATTTTAGTAATCTTATTCATATTTCATCTCCAAAATTATATCAAAATTTTAATAACATAACTATTAATATTCATCTCTAAAATCCTCATTTACTAATTTTAATATATTATAAAAATTGTTCAACATCTATATTATCAATTAATCATAAAATTTATTATGATATGATTTCTAATTTATTATTTCAAATAAAAATAATATCAATTATTTTTATATTAAAGTACTCTAATTTTCAAATAAAAGACTAAAATTATTTATATATTCATAATAAATCTATTCATCAAAATAAAATTTTTTTATTAAATTAAACGGAAATAATATAAAAATCTTATTTATTTATAACAACTAATCTATATCACTTTTTACTACGTTTTTAACATAATTTTATGTAAATTCAAATAATTTTGGTGTTATTTTATTTACTATTTATTTCTATTATTTTATATTTTAAGGCATTAAATTTAAATAATTTTTTATATTTATAAATATATCATTAAATAAATCTTAATATCTTAATATATTTTATTATTACTTTATAAATTTTTACCCATATTCTAAAATTATTGTATTCAAATCATTTATTATTTCCTACAATATTTATATCTCTTAAATTTATAAAAAATGTATATATTATTCTAAAAACAAGGTAAAATCAACATTTTATGCAATAGTTATGAATTTTTTAAATACCTTTGAAAAATTTTATATCAAATTTATTATTGTTTCATTCCACTTTTATATACACATAAATACCTTATCTATTATTGTTTATTAAATTTATTCTTATTGAATTTATTAATTTTCTTAATATATATATTAAAATTACACATTAATTAATTTCTTACTAATTAGGAATTATCACATACTTTGATTAATTATTTTATTATCACGTCCCAATCTTATATATTTTAACCATGATGCATTATTATCTATGAAAATACATGAATAGCACAATGCCTAACCTTTTTTTATATATTATGTTATATATTTTATTAACTAAAATAGCAAATATTATATATATATATATTAAAAATAATAATAAAATTATGCTATAACAAAATGATACCAAATGATAAATATATAAAAAACATATACTTCTTAAGAATCATCTAAACAGAATATAGAAATCTATTAGCATACAATATCAATCATATTATAATTCATAAGAACAGTGTAATCAGCAATTTTCCAAATAAGATCTACGAATATGATTTTATTATTAACTTAAGATATTGATCTTCTAAATTTTTAGATGCAATTAAATATAAGTTTTATATATTAATCATCTAATATAGAAATTTATTGATTTATTAGAATTTCTAAACACCTTTTATAATTATAGTAAGATAATAAATATTACTTAAAACTTTAAAAACTTTATTTTTCTTCTTCACTTGACATATAATCGATGATATCTATAATTAATTTCATGGTTTATTTATTTAATTTATGACCAATATCTTATAAGATATTTGTAATAGATATAAGTATAATTTATTTTAATTCATTATCAATATTAGATTTAATTATGATTTATAATGGTTATAATACTGTATTTTACCAATTATATTCATTCCATTTTTCAATATCACAAACAAATTAAAATTAATTGAAAATCATTTATATTATTTAACAATAATATTCCAAAGATATTGATCTTATTTTGTTATTTTTCTAATTTGTCACTAAAAATAAATGACTTATGAAAGAATCCCAAATTAACGGTAATCTTTATATGTTGCATATCATTATTTAATGGATTTTTTAAAAATCAAAAATTTCTATTTTTTTCTATATTTCTTATATTAAATTCATTTCATATTAATTTTATTTTGTTTCTTAAAGACTTACTTAATTCTATTTTAATTCTTATATTTATTATCTATTATCAATCTCTATCTATTTATCAATCAAATGGATAGTTTAATCATATAGTCCATTCAGAAAAAATAATAAATTTTAATCCTATATAAATTTTCAATTTACCTCAAATTTCTAACTTTTTTTAAATACATCATTTATTTATATATTAATTTAATTCAATTTAGAGCTAATTTCTGTAATTTATGAATTTTAACATAAATTCTTTTAATATAATGCATTAATTTTGTGCAAAAAATAGACAACTATATTCCAACATTACTAATCAAATTAATCATCTATTTTATATATAAATTACTTTATAAATCTATTGTATTTATCATTATTTCTATAAATTATTAGTTCATTTGGGATAATTCTGTATTATTTGAACATGGTAAAGATTAATTTAATATATATTTCAATAAATATCCTTTATTTATTTAATTCTTAAAACTATAAAATACTAATTTCTTAAAAAATCTTAATATTTATGTCTGAAATTAAGGTTATAGGTCTTATTATAGTAAACTTTATTATCCCTTTTTATATATAAATTACTTTTTATAAAGGCTTAAAAATTATTTATAATAATTTCTATTAGTCATTATCTTTTTCTATTATAATTGTTAAACTCGATAAACATTCAACTTAAATATTTATAATTAATTTATTTATTATTTATAGTTAATTAATTTATTATTTATAATTAATTTATTTATAATAATTTTACTAGTTAATTGATATAAGGAATTTAAATCTACATTAAAATTATCAATATCAACTATATCATTTATGACAATATTATGTAATTTTTGATTAAATACACATTTATTATTATCAAAAGTGTGCAATTATTCACAGTTAGATTAAAAATAATCAATAAAGTATTGAAATTTCTAATGATCTTTAATTTAGTTTACAATATGAAGATTATTAATTATAGTGTAATAAGCTAAATATAAATATAATAAACCATCTAAATGAATATATTTATAAACATTATTTTTAATATTTAAATCGATAAATATATTGATAATTTAAAATCCATCTTAAATTTTAATTAAATATCTAATATAAAGTCTAATGATTCTTAAAACTTTTTATTTATTAATTTATACATTCAAATTAATCTAAATTTTCTTACATTTTTTAAGAAATAAATGGTAAAATATTGTTTTTACATATATAATTAAACGATTCAATATTTCTTTATAAATTATATATACAAAAAACTATACTTTTATAGTATCATATTCAATAGATCTAATGATAAATTTGGCTATTTTTAACACCATTTACAATTCTTACCTAATACCAAATTTACAATGTCTTTAAATATTGAAAAAACTATTTAATAAAATTTTACATCATCTATTTTTCCTTTATAAATTATAAGAAAACCTTATAATTTATCATATTATTTCTAAAAAATATCAAAAATTGTATATGTTAGTTGATTTAAAGTTGCAATTGATGCATTTTGAAAAATAGTACTTTTATTTTCATAATATAAAATAATTATTTTATATAATTATTCAATGAATTCTAAATCCGAATATTCCAATATTTTTGAATTGATAATTTAATGCTAAATTTATAGTATTTTAGATTTTAATTATTTATCATCAAAATTTACTATTTTATAAATGAAATCATTTATCATTTATATATAATTTTTATGATATTCTATATTATCATCACTATTCTGAAAATAATCCAATATATTTTAAAAAACTTTTAAAACTAAACCATATATTTTTGAATTTTGACAATCCACGAATTACACTAAATTATATATTATATCATGCATTTCTTATTTATTATCAATATTTTACATAAAATTCAATTATTACTATTATTTAAATATATATATACCTTTGAAAGCTTAAATTTTATTTTATTTGCTTATTTTTATATTAAATCTATATCTTCTTATAAATGAGGCAAAATATCATTTCTCATTTTATTACAAATCAGTAATTTTTTATAATTTAATTTGGTTTTATAATAATTTATAAATTTTTCATAATTTTTGAAAAATAATAATTTAAAATTGTTTTAGTAAAATGTAGTTTAAATATTATAATATAAAGTATTATTTAAATATATCTATATAAAAATTTTGAAATATATATCATATACTAAGTTCTACAATAGCCAAACTTACATCTTAAAAAAAACTTTATGGATTAATATTCCATTCTTTTTCTGCATAATATTAAAGTTCACTTATATATGATAAATTACACTAAATTAGAACCGGGTTAAACTTCAGTAACTCCCATTCCAGTAAGACAAACAATTCTATAAATAAAATATAAAAAGCCTATTATTATTAGTTCCTCTTTATCTTGTAGATTTGATTTCATTTTTAGAGACTCTAATAATAGTATAAAGTGATAGATTATCAGTTAAAGGAGTACAAAATTTATATTATAAAATTAATCTTTTAGGTTTTTGATTAAAAATCTATATATTGATAATAAAACCATAATTTTTAATATTGTATTCCATTCATTTTTTACTAAATTATACTATTTCTATAATGATATTTCATAAAATATGCTATCAATTGGTAATTCAATTGCAGTCAGCCCAATTCCACTCGTTTCTGTTGATATTGGGTCTATAGTAAATGATTTGAATAAAGCCAATCCTTATAATGTTACTTTATGCACTCCAGGCTCTAGAAGTGATATAGCCCATCCTTAATTTGTACCGAATCTTTTAGGGAATGTAACATGTTTTGAATGTTAGTTTTATTTATCATTGATCTATTATCATTTTATCTTTACTTTTAAACAAAATGCCACCAAATTATTATCATTCTCCCAACTTATCGTGAAAAAAGTAAGTACATATTTCTTTTAATATATGGTGAAACTCAATTAAGCCGGAGTACTTATATAAGTATCACTCATTGGAACTTCAAATGCCTCAGATTAAATATATTTGAAAATTTTAAGACTATTATCAAAAATTATCATTCCCATAAATATATTATCTTTATCTGATTAACTCACTTTTATTGAATTTAGAAATCCATCTGTTTTATATTATGTCTTTTATTTTAAAATATTACGACAAGAGTGTGAAAACCTTTTTTTAGTTTTGTTGCAAATATTGATTATATTCCTACATTATTAAAACCAGCTGAACGAACTCGAGAATCTAACTATTCTGTTTCATCTGAAATGAATTTAAATGATATATCATTACTTTATTAGGTTTCAAATTTTGATGATATTGTATAATATACAATTACAGATTTGTCTGTTAACTATATTATTTGATAAATAATATTAATTTAATATATAATATTTGATATATAATATTTAATATATAATATTTGATATATTATTAATATATTGTTAATATACGATATATTAATATTATGTTAATATAATATTAATATTATATTAACATAATTAAATCAAAATATAATATTAATATAATAACATTTGATTTTTTATTAGTATAATAATATCAATAATATAATAAAATTAATTTACCATTTATGTTTACATCATGCATCCATCTACAATTTCCCAATCTTTTGAAGGCATTAATTTAACTTCGTCAGGAACTGCAATTTAAGCTGACTTTGTTTAAGCACACGTTTACTATTATATCAATTCTGCATCTGATTTTTTTGAGCCATCTTTTAATTCTATTATATATATAATAAAAACTTTATTATTCTTTAATTCCTACTATTTTTTATTAATCTTATAATTGTAAATTAGCGTTTTATTAATCAATTTATTTCTATAAATTTTATATTTCTGATTTTTATTCCTTTGGTATTTCTATAGTCTTATTTATACATATGTACTTTGATAAAAAGAGGTTAATTTTGAATATTTAGGCTTTGACCATCAAGTAGCATAGTCCATGTATCATTAGCATAATAACTGCCTAAAATTTAGCAAAATTAAACTTGCTGTTGCGGCACAAATTTGACTTAATTTTGGATCTCCAGGACAATTTATTAAATTTAATATTTCTAAAGGAATATTTTATAATGATCTTGTAATACTAGCAAAATATCCAGCAAATATCGCAGCCCTCACAAATTCACACATATCAGCTTAATTTTATATATTTTATTCAACTATATCACCTGAATCATCAACCTTATTTATAAAATATTTACTAAATTTTATATATCGTAATTTTCTTTTATTTAAGCCACCCAATCACTATTTGCTTCAAACGAACAGTCTGTATCCCATTATGCAGCTAATCTTTTATTTTTATCTTATGGTGATTCATTCACACCGTAAGGGGGATCATTTATTCTTAAACAATCTAATATTCCATTATCTTCAATGTCTTATCTCAATTCCATTTATAATAATCTTAAATCGCAAACTGCACCTTATAAAAATGGTCTAAATAAACATATTAAATATAAAATTATTTTCAACATTAAAATTATAAAAATATTTAATATTATTTTTCATAATAAAATTATCAAATTCTACTATTTTTATAGATACAGTAGG
>Ga0233399_1000727_pt1 | contig 12051 bp, 9 predicted proteins | sample 43DmetaG_FD_182698 | JGI IMG/M metagenome (GOLD analysis project Ga0233399, IMG submission 182698) | Seawater microbial communities from Monterey Bay, California, United States - 43D | ecosystem: Environmental > Aquatic > Marine > Coastal | place: USA: California | collected 2016-11-08 | reverse complement strand
GGCCATCGCGCGCGCCAGCCAAAGGCTGCGCGAGGGCGCACTTGTGGCATTTCCCACCGAAACGGTTTATGGCTTGGGCGCTGATGCCAGCAACACGCATGCAGTTGCCAATATTTTCGAAGCCAAGGGCCGGCCCAGCTTTAACCCCTTAATCGTGCATGTCAGCGATCTCGCTACCGCCAAACGCTATGCCGAGTGGAATGCGCAAGCTGAAAATCTTGCGCAGGCTTTTTGGCCGGGGCCGTTGACACTGGTTTTGCCGCGCCTTGAGGCCGCCTCTCTTTCTTCTTTGGTCACAGCGGGCGCCGCAACGGTTGCCATTCGTGTGCCGGCCCATCCCGTGGCACAGCGTTTGCTAAAACAGTTTGACGGAGCCATTGCGGCCCCCTCTGCCAACCCTTCGGGACAGATCAGCCCCACCCGCGCCGCGCATGTGATTGAAGGGTTGGGGAACATGGTTTCCGCAGTTTTGGATGCGGGGCCCTGCGATGTTGGTTTGGAAAGCACAATTGTTGGGATTGAGGATGCAGGATCAAAGCTGCGATTGCTGCGCCCTGGCGGACTGGCGCGCGAAGACATTGAGCAGCATTTGGGCGCAGCTTTAGAAACCCATCAAACGCCGGGGCTTATATCGGCGCCGGGGCAATTGGCCTCTCATTATGCGCCAAAGGCGCGCCTGCGCCTGAACGCAACGGATTGGACTTTCGATGAAAAGCGGCTTGGGTTCGGCGATGTTGACTGCGACTTGAATTTATCCACTGGCAGAAACTTGACCGAAGCAGCCTGCAATCTGTTTCATTGCTTGCATCTTTTAGACGCAGGCCCCGCAACAACCATCGCCGTCTCGCCAATTCCCAATATCGGTTTGGGACAAGCGATTAATGATCGTTTGCAAAGAGCCGCCGCGCCGCGTTAATGCGCTTGGCTATGCGCGCCCGCCTTGAGTGGATAAAAGCCGCGCATCAATGCCGATCGAGTCAAGCGCCGCATGCCACATATTGCCATGCTCTTCCTGCAGGATTTTATCTTCATCCGCATCGGCCAAAAGCCAAGAATTGCGGGCTATTTCCGCATCAAGTTGGCCGGCACCCCATCCTGCATATCCCATGAACAAACTGGCCTGGTTTGGGGCTGTTTCCTGAGCCAAAGCCTCAATCACATCCCGCGTAGAGGTTAAGGCCAATTGCGCGCCCAGATGCTGGGTCGATTCGGCCGAGTGATAATCCCGCGAATGCAGCACGAAGCCACGATTGGCCTCTACTGGCCCACCACAAAGCACCGGAATATCCCGCTGCGCGCTGTTCTCAATTGAAAGCTGCTTGCATAGGCCGCCAAAAGAGGCTTGCGCCATTGGCTGGTTCAATATCAAGCCCATCGTGCCCTGCGCAGAATATGAACACAGGTAGATCACGCAATTGTCAAATCGCTTATCCCCCATCCCTGGCATGGCGATAAGCAATTTGCCCGTTAAATCCAAAGTTTGTGTAACACTCACCATTTAACCCAGTTTTCCCGCTTTTGCCGCAACGCGCAAAACACCCCGTCAACTTGCTGCACCATAATAGCTCGCCGTAACGTGACTTGGCAAATTCGATTTTTTCCTTCATGCACATCGTATGAAATACCTAAAACGATATGTACACTTGGCAAGAGCGTCTAAGGTTTTGACCGTTATATTGTGTTTTGCCTCGATTGCCCCCGCACAGGCAGAGGGGCTGCGCGATGCGACGTTGCGCCCAGGCTGGCTGGCCAATGATGGCAGCTATTACACCGCTTTAGATTTAACGCTCAGCAAAGGCTGGAAAACCTATTGGCGGGCCCCCGGCGAATACGGATACCCGCCCAAAATTGAATACAACGGATCGACAAACCTTCAAAAAGCCGAAACGATCTGGCCCGCGCCAATTGTCTTTGGCTCAGATAATATGAAGACCATTGGCTATTTAGAACACCTTGTCTTGCCGATCAAATTAACACCTATTGACGCCGCGCAACCGATTAAACTTGAGCTTTCTGCACAACTGGGCATTTGCCTGGATATTTGCGTGCCAATCTTCTTGTCCTTTAGCCAACAGCTGGACCCGTTGCAGCAAAGCGCTGATCCGGAAACCCTGCTTGCATTGGAACATCAGCCGGTCCCGCGTGCTCAGTCAAATCTGCAAAATTTAGACTGCACCTTCACACCCCATGAAGACGCAATTTTGATCACCATCGGCGCCGCGATCCCCTCATTGGGTGCGCATGAAACGCTGATTATAGAATATAAGCAGCAAAATCATTGGATAATAATGGAACCAACGCGGCGAGACGGCCCTATGCTGCACACCTTGGGCTATCTGACAGATGATACCGGCGCTGCGCCCCTCAGCATTAGCCGACAAAAAATCCAGATCACGGTGATCGGCAGCCTGGGCGCTGCAGATCTTGGCGATTGCACCGCGCAACCCGGATAACCGGCTAAACCGAGCTTCGTCGCCGGTTGCCGCGCAGATAGCTGGCGAAAAACGCGACCGTGATCAACAAAATGGTTCCGCATAAAAACAGCAGCAAGGCCCCCAACATTGGTGGCAATTCATACAGAAATTGGGGGGTGTCGGGGATAAACGCAGGTAATTTTTGCCCCTGAAAGGTGGCCCCCATCGTGAGCCCAAACCAAACCACAATCAGCGCAGTTAGGCCTTGCAAGGCCCGCTTCAAACCCAAAGCGCGCCCTGAGATACCGCGCCAAAGCGATCCAAAATGCCGTTTGACATCATGCTGAACAGCGATCAAAGCTGGCACAACCAGCAAAACCAATACCATACCAAAGCCAAGCCCGTAGACCAATGTAATCACCGTGGGCTTCAGAAACTGCGCTTGTGAAGATCGCTCATACAGCAGCGGCGACAGACCCAATACCGTGGTCAATGTTGTCAACATAACCGGCCGCAGCCGGTCTGCAGCCCCATCAATCACGGAAGGAATAAGCCCGCGGTCTTTTGCGTATTCATCGATTGAGGTTATTAAAACGATGGAATCATTAATAATAATACCCGTCATACCAAGCAGGCCAACCACGCTGAACATCGAGAGCGGCACATCCCAAACATAATGCCCATAAATCGTACCAACCAACCCGAACGGAATGATCGACATCACCACGATCGGCCGTGTCCAGCTGGAAAATATCCAGGTCAAGACAAGGTAGATCCCCGTAAGGCAAAGGATCAACCCGGTACGCGCATCATTTAAAAACTGTTCTTCTTGCTCGGCCAAGCCCGACAGGCGCCATTCCACTTGGCGCAAGCCGGCAATCTCTGGCAAAATCTCTGCCTCTAAGCTGCTCATAACGTCCTGTGCATCGGCGGGGTTGTCTTCTGAAATATCCCCCGTCACCGACACCAAGCGAATGCCGTTTTCACGGCGAACCGTTGAAAAGCCCGATCGGCGCACCACGCTGACAATATCCGCCAAAGGCACATAAGCGCCGCTGCTTGCACGCAATTGCATGCGTTCGATAAAATCTGCGGTAAGCTCGTTTTCGGGCAGCTCGACGCGTATCGTGGCGCTGCGTGGACCCATCGGATAACTTGCCGCCTCAATCCCATTGAGCCGCCCGCGCATCACTTGCCCAAGGCCATCAATGGTAAAGCCCAACGCTTGCCCCTGCGGTGTCAGTTCCAAAATCAGCTCTTCTTTATCGTAGGACAAATCATCCTCGACAGCAGAGACCGCCGGAAACCGCAGCAGCGCGGTTTTCAAATCTTCAGCGGCTGATTTTAATGTGTCCGCATCCGCTCCGTAAAACTGAACATCCAGCGCATCCCCCCCGGGACCAGAGCGCCACCCGCGAAACGACACCTCTTCCACCAAAGGATGCTGGCGCACCTTATCCTGAAGCTCGCCCACGAAGGCAAAGCTTGAATAAGAGCGCAAGTCAGGATCGATCAACTCGATTGAAATGCCCCCAAGCTGATCCGGCGTTTTGGTATCCGCGCTGGCGAGCGGATAGCCCGAATTGGCGCCGATTTGCGACACAACATAGGCCAGAGGGTTAAGCCCGTGGCGCTCTTCATATTCGCGCCCAAGCTCCTCCGTAGCGCGCTGCATCTCGCGCATCATGGCCAAAGAATCTTCGCGCGATGCCGACGATACCATCGAAAAATTACCACTGACCGAAGAGCGCTCTGGCGCATTGAAAAACCGCCATTTTTCCCCGCCCGAAAGAAACAGAGTAATCTGCGAGGCCAGCAACACAACCGCGCCCGCCAGAATAGCATAGCGCGCCTTTAAAACCAAAGCCATGAGCCGGCGAAACAGGTGTTCGCGCACCCATTCAAACCCCTTATTCACAACTCGGCTGGGCAGGTCATACCAATGTTGCTTATCGCCATGCTTTAAGGAATGCGCCATATGGTTGGGTAAGATCAAAAAACACTCGACGAACGAGGCTGCGAGCACGACCGCGACCGTAAAGGGTATATCAGCGATCAGGTCTCCAAACCGGCCTCCCACCACAACCAGCCCAAAAAACGCAATAATCGTGGTGGTGGTTGCGGCAAAGACCGGCAAGGCCATGCGGCGAGCTGCGGTTTCTGCCGCGGCCACGGCGCCCAAGCCTTTACGGGCCTGTTGATCCGCATGTTCGCCAACCACGATCGCATCATCCACAACGATGCCAAGCGTGATGATCAGCGCAAACAGCGAAATCATATTAATCGTGATCCCCGCAGCATACATCATCGCCAAAGCGGCCAGCATCGCGGTAGGAATGCCGGCCGCCACCCAAAAGGCGGTGCGCGCATTCAAAAATAAAAACAACAGGATCAAAACCAAACCAAGACCGCTTAGCCCGTTTTCCAGAAGAATTTTCAAACGTCCAGATATGTAATCTGCACGCGCTCTGATAAGTTCGATCTGCGCCCCTTCTGGCAGGGTTAACGCCAGCCGGTCCGATATTCTTTGAACCGTCTCTTGAATATCGATTGCATCGCCTTTTTCAGACCGGTCAACGCGGATTGAAATCGCCTGATTTGAGCCAACAAAATACCCAAGCTCGCGATCGGTGCCTTCCACCCGCACCTCTGCAACATCGCCGATCACAAGTTTTGACCCATCCGGATTTACCCGTAAAACGACATTTCCAATATCGGCGGCTGTGCGCTTCTCAACGCCGGTGCGCACACGCGCATTCGCGCCGGCTACATCGCCAGCCGGATCGGCATTGACCTCCCCTGCAACCGCCGCGGCGATCTGCGCCATTGTAACATCAAAGGCGATCAAATTGATCGAGGGCACTTCAATCATCGTTTGCGGTGCCGCGATCCCACGGATGGTTGTGCGCGTGACGCCTTCGGCAAATAAACGCAACACCAACTCATCGGCAAACAACGCCAATTGATCGATCTCTAACGGGCCAGAAATGATTAAATCGGTAACGCGATCGCGCCATGAGCCGCGGCGAACCTTCGGATCATCCGCTTCTTCGGGCAATGTATTGATCTGGTCTAAAACGGTTTCAACATCGCCCGAGGCGCGCGCCATGTCCCAACCGGGTTCAAATTCCAAACTGATGCTGGCGCGCCCTTCGCGTGACAGGCTGCTGGCCTCGGTCACGCCTTCAATCGACAAAAGTGCAGGCTCTAAAATCTGCACAATCCCATCGTCAACATCTTCGGCACCAGCGCCTTGCCACCTGACATCCACAGCAATGTTGTCAACGATGACATCGGGAAAAAATTGCGATCGCATCCGCGGCATGCTGACCAAGCCAGCCACGATCAAAATCACCAATAAAAGATTCGCAGCAGTTTTATGCCGCGTGAAATAGGACAGAATGCCCCCCGCGGCTTTGGGAAGATCGCGCACCATCTTTAGCCTCCCATCCTGCTTTCAATCCGCTCAACCACCTGCGCGGGTACTTTTTCTTGCTGTAATTGGGTTAAAATGCGCTTCTTGGCATCGGCCGGGATATAACCATTGCCCTCAATATAGGCCATAAGTTTGGCCCGTCGGTCAGAGGTTAACTCAACCAAGGCTGGCTCTTCTATTTGCGTACCATCGGCGGCGCGCAGGGGCTTAACTTTGATACCTGCGCCCAGAACCGGGCTGCGCTGTGCAACAACCTCGCGCCCGGATAAAGCCCGGGAACGGACAAGAACATCATCGCCCTGACGGCGCAGCACCCGCACTTCAAGCGAGTCAAGACGGTCATCCTCTTCCAAAACAAGAACGCGCCCGGCCGCATCCACCGCAGAGGCAGGTAACCTAATCACATAGGGCAATTCTGGCTCTTCCACTTCAATGGTCACAAAATCGCCGGGTTTTAAACCGCGCGGATCGGAGAGCGTGGCAAACACCACACGACCGGTTAGCCCATCACCCACCGACCCGCTATCGCGGCTCAACACGGCTTTTGACGTAAGATCACCCCCAGAGCTGCTTAAAGAAACCAAAACCGGCGCGGCCAGCAAGCGCCCAGCATCATCAATCAAGCGCGCATATTGCGCGGTCGAGATGCGAAACGCCACTTCGAGCCGGCCGGGATCAATTAAACTACCCAATTTTTCATTCGGGCTGACCAACCCACCTTGCACAAGGCGAATCCCACTCAATGTACCGGGAAACTCGGCGAATAAACTGGTATCTTGCAAACGCCTTTGGGCGTCTTCCAGCATCAATTGGGCCCGCGCAAGCCGTGTGGTGGCTTGGTCGCGGCGCAACTCGGCTTGATCCAGCGCGCTGCGGCGGCTTAACACCGCTTGACCCGCTGATGAACTGGCAATTTCGGCCGATTCAACGGCAGATGCAGTGCCCACGCCGCGCTGTTTCAAATCGGCTTGACGCTCAAAAGCGCGACGGCGTAGATCGGCCTGATCAACGGCCGCAGTCAGTTCATCTTGCACCAAACCCAATGCCCTAAGCGCCTGATCCGCTTCAATCCGCGCATCCTGCAAATCGGCCTCAGCCCGCGCCAATTCAGAGCGGGCATTCGCTTCATCCAGCCGCAGCAATAGCTCGCCCGCCTGCACCTGACCGCCCTCAACGAAATTATCCGATACATAGGCAACTTGTCCAGCCGTACCCAGCCGCAGATCCAAAGTACGGCGGCTTTGAATTTCACCAAACGCGCTTAACATAGGCGTTTCGGTTTTCGCTTCGGCCGCGACCACGTTCACAGCAAAAACGCGCTCGCGCTGCTTGGCCTTGCGCGCCGGTTTTGACATGCGCTCATCCAGCGCCGTAGACACCATCTGCCCCGCATAGGCGATCAACCCAAGGCTAATGGATAACAACAAAAGGCCAATCAAACTTTTTCGAAAAAATCGCATCGTGGTTCCACAGCTTTCAAGAAGTTATCTTTTAAATAGGGTGACATTCCGCCGCGCCAAGGCCTAAAAACATAACCAATCATGCTGGGTCTCGTTTTTCGTCTTACGCAAATCAATTGTGGCGGTCATTTTTGAAGCCAATTTCTCACCCTGCAGGGCATGTCCGAGCTTAACAAAGCACGCGTCTCAAATTTGGCAGTATGAGCTTTTGCTATTTACGGCGCAAATGTTCATCAAGCCTTGGCATAATTTCAACGAAATTGCAGGGGCGATGTCGAAAATCGAGCTGCTTTGCCAAAATTTCATCCCACGCATCGCGGCAAGCGCCGGGGCTTCCCGGCAGAGCAAATAAATAGGTTCCGCCCGACACGCCTGCTGTTGCGCGGCTTTGCACAGCCGATGTGCCAATCTTTTGCATACTGATCATCGTGAACACGGTGCCAAAAGCCTGAATTTCTTTTTCATACACATCTTTATGCGCCTCAACCGTCACGTCTCGGCCGGTTAACCCTGTTCCACCGGTTGAAATCACCACATCCACATCCTCGCGCGCGATCCAAGCGCGCAGCTGCGCTGCGATTTGATCGCGCTCATCGCAAAGGATCATGCGATCTGCCAAATGATGGCCGGCCTCGCGCAGCCGATCCACCAAGGTTTGGCCGGATTTATCTGTTTCAAGGCTGCGGCTATCTGAAACTGTCAGCACTGCGATGCAAACAGGGATAAACGTTGCGGTGTTATCAATTCGGCTCATTCCAGTTCCAACCTCTTTTTAAGCGTCAAAAGATCTTTCCACGCTGATTTTTTCGCCGATGGCATGCGCAGTAAATATCCAGGAGACAGCATGGGAAGCAGCGGAATACCCTCGAACTCAAACCATTGTCCGCGCAGATCGGTGAGGTTGGATTTGCCCAAAAGCGCATCGCAAGCAATCCCCCCCATCAAAACCAAAGTTTTCGGAGCTGCCAAAACGATGTGCCGGCGCATAAACGGTGCCATCATCGCTATCTCGGCAGGGCTGGGGCGCCGGCTTTGCGGCGGTCGCCAAGGCAAAAATGGCGCAAGGTAAACGTTAGATGGCGTTGCCGCCGATGGCCGCGATAGGCCTATCGCCCCAAGCATTTTATCTAATAGCTGCCCGGATGGCCCCAAAAAGGGCTTTCCGTGTAGATCGTCTTCGCGTCCAGGAACATCCCCTATAATCATCACATCACATCCGGTTTGGCCCTCACCAAAAACAAGATTTCGCGCGCCTTTTCGCAAATCACAAAGCTCAAACCCACCAATCGCGGCGGCCAACTCCTCCAAAGTCTGCGATTGCTCTGCCAGCCCACGCGCAACCGCAACCGAGTCAATAGCTGGCACTTGTGGCGCAGCGGGCGGTTTCGCAACGCTTGGCATAATTTTCGGCGCTTTGACAGGCGCCGGATCCAATGCAAAGCGATCTACGGGCTGCTCTTGGATGGCCTCAGTGGCGCCAAGGTCAACCTGCCACTCAAGTAAGGCGCGTGCATTATGCCAGTCTAACTGCGATTCCATAAAGCCTATGCTAGCCGGTTCCCCGCGCGAGGAAAAGCCAGTGCGGATCGCGCAGCCCATCAAGGCAGGCGAATTGAAAAATTTTCACACCAAGCCTTGTGCGATGGCGCCGCTCTGAGTATGAGGCCTGAACTAAGCGGGGTTGTGCAATGGCGTTCAAGCATAGGCATCTGTTGGGAATTGAGCCCCTTGCACCAGAGGCTATTCGCGAGATTCTGGATCTTTCAGACAGTTATGTGGATCTCAACCGGCGGCCAAACAAACATTCAGACGTGTTGGCCGGACGCACGCAAGTGAATATGTTTTTTGAGAACTCCACCCGCACGCAAGCCTCTTTTGAACTGGCTGGAAAAAGATTGGGCGCCGATGTGATGAACATGTCCATGCAGGCCAGCTCGATCAAAAAGGGCGAAACACTGATTGATACGGCGATGACGTTGAACGCGATGCATCCCGATCTTTTGGTGGTGCGTCACCCGCATTCAGGTGCGGTTGATCTCCTGGCCCAAAAGGTGAATTGCAGCGTGTTAAACGCCGGTGATGGACGCCATGAACACCCAACCCAAGCGCTGCTAGATGCTTTGACAATCCAGCGGGCGAAGGGCCGCTTGCACCGTTTAAGCATCGCAATTTGCGGTGATATTGCGCATTCCCGCGTCGCCCGTTCAAACATAATTCTATTGGGGAAAATGGAAAACCGCATTCGATTGATTGCGCCGCCAACGCTGATGCCCTCCGGAATCGATGCCTTTGGCTGCGAGATCTTTGAAGATATGCAAGAAGGTTTAAAAGACGTAGATGTTGTGATGATGCTGCGCTTGCAACGCGAACGCATGGATGGCGGGTTTATCCCCTCGGAACGTGAATATTATCACCGCTATGGTTTGGATGAGGCAAAGCTGCGCGCGGCCAAACCTGACGCGATTGTAATGCATCCCGGACCGATGAATCGCGGCGTCGAAATTGACGGCGAAATTGCCGATGATATCAATCGCTCGGTGATCCAAGAGCAAGTGGAAATGGGAGTGGCCGTGCGCATGGCCACAATGGATCTTTTGGCGCGCAATCAGCGCGTGATGAAAGAGCGCCATGACTGATGTTTTTAAAGGCCGCGTCCTGACACCAAGGCGCGCATTGAACGGCAACACGGCGACAAATCAAAAGCGAGGTCTTGCATGCGCCTTTTGTTAAAAAACGCCCATTTGGTTGATCCCGAGCAGGGTGAAACCCGCATCGGCCAAATTTTCATTGAAAATGGCGTAATTAGCAGCTTTGAAAACCAAGCAGCCGAGCGCATTATTGAATGTAACGGCAAATATCTTGCCCCCGGCTTGGTGGATATCGGGGTAAAAATTTGCGAGCCGGGCGAACGCCATAAAGAAAGCTTCAAATCAGCCGGTCAGGCAGCTGCCGCGGGCGGCGTGACAACCATCATCACCCGCCCCGATACATTGCCCGCGATCGATACCCCCGAAACGCTCGAATTCACGCGCAGGCGGGCCAATTTGGACGCCCCTATCAATGTTTTGCCAATGGCCGCCCTGACCAAAGGCCGGCAGGGCCGTGAAATGACTGAAATTGGGTTTTTATTAGATGCAGGCGCAGTGGCCTTCACAGATTGCGATCATGTGGTCAGCGATAATAAGGTGTTTTCACGCGCGCTTAGCTATGCCCGTTCGCTTGGCGCCCTGATCATCGCGCATCCGCAAGATCCGGGATTGTCAAAAGGCGCGGCGGCAACCTCGGGCAAATTTGCCTCGCTGCGCGGGCTTCCAGCCGTATCCGCAATCGCAGAGCGTATGGGTCTTGATCGAGATATTGCCCTTCTGGAAATGACGGGGGCGAAATATCATGCTGATCAAATCACCACAGCGCGCGCTTTGCCGGCCTTGCAGCGCGCCAAAACTAACGGCCTTGATATCACCGCAGGCACGTCGATCCATCACCTGACGCTAAACGAACTGGACGTGGCGGATTACAGAACCTTTTTCAAAGTCAAACCACCCTTGCGTTCCGAAGAAGATCGACACGCCATTATTGAGGCGCTGCAAAGCGGCCTGATTGATACGATCAGCTCGATGCACACCCCGCAAGATGAAGAAAGCAAACGTTTGCCGTTTGAAGAAGCCGCCTCGGGCGCTGTGGGGCTTGAAACACTGCTGCCCGCGGCATTGCGCCTGTTTCATTCGGGCGAAATGGATTTGCCTGGTTTGTTTCGCGCGCTGGCGCTGAACCCCGCCAAAAGGCTGGGCCTGCCCTGCGGGCGTTTGGCAATCGGGGCGCCGGCTGATCTGGTTTTATTTGATGCCAATCAGCCCTTTGTTTTGGACCGGGCAACATTAAAGTCAAAATCCAAAAACACCCCCTTTGATGGCGCACGTTTACAAGGCCGCATTTTAGCCAGCTTTGTGGCGGGAAAACAGGTGTTTGGACAATGATCATGCCAGCGCTCTCTGTCAATTTAAGCGAACTCATCTTTTGGACCGGACTTTCGTATTTTATCGGCAGTATTCCCTTTGGCTTGCTGCTTGCAAAAGCCATGGGCTTGGGCAATCTGCGCAATATTGGCTCGGGCAATATAGGTGCTACCAATGTCCTGCGCACTGGCAACAAAAAAGCCGCGGCCTTAACGCTGGTCTTAGATGCTGCAAAAGGGGCTTTCGCGGTCGCGCTGGCGCTGTCCTATTCAGGGGAAGCCAGCGCGCAGATTGCGGCAATAAGCGCCCTTTTAGGACATTGCTACCCGGTTTGGCTGCGATTTCAGGGCGGCAAAGGCGTGGCAACGCTTTTGGGCGTGTATTATGCGCTGTTCTGGCCATTGGGGCTTGCCGCTTGCGCCACATGGCTGGCCGCCGCAGCGCTGTTTCGATTTTCTTCCTTGGCGGCTTTAATCGCAACGGCCAGTGCGCCTATTTGGGCGCTTTTGTTGGGCTATCCAACCATGCTGGTTCTGTGCGTGAGCTTGGCAATCTTGGTGTTTTGGCGCCATAGATCGAATATTCTGCGGCTCTCTAAAGGCCAAGAAACAAAAATTGGTGCTAAAAATTAAACCGGATGCTTCTTCAAAAAACTTTGTATATGCGCTGCGGTTGCTTTCGCATGCGTGATCGGTGCCATATGGCCAGCCCCTTCTAACGTTTTCACAAGGCTGCGGGGCAAGCGGGCTTGTAAAGATGATGTAACCGCTGGCATTGGGGCGGAA
>Ga0233399_1000723_pt1 | contig 12103 bp, 6 predicted proteins | sample 43DmetaG_FD_182698 | JGI IMG/M metagenome (GOLD analysis project Ga0233399, IMG submission 182698) | Seawater microbial communities from Monterey Bay, California, United States - 43D | ecosystem: Environmental > Aquatic > Marine > Coastal | place: USA: California | collected 2016-11-08 | reverse complement strand
CCAGTACTATTTGAATCGTAATATCTACCAGCGTACATTGAACCACCATTACCATTGTTCTCATCAAGAACAGGAATAGTTCTCCAACTTCTCCATCCACTCCAAGAACTTCTAAATCTCAAGTTAGTAATTGGTCCACCAACCATCTGCCATCCGTAACCACCAGTGTTCGAACTACGATAGTGGAATGCCTGCATTCCTACCCAGTGAGATGTACCTGATGGTTGATTAGGTGGATTACTCCAAGAATCGATGAAACCAGAACCCCAAGTTGAAACAACGTTCATATCTTGTCTACCCCAACCATAAGCACCAGTCCAATAGTTAGTATCACCAGTTTGACGAGGTCTAGCTCTATAATATTCACCACTATTTCTCGTATGACCTGGTAATCCCATCCAAGCCATTGTTCTATTATTCACACCTTCAAATCTAGAACTATTTCCAGACGCTGGGTTCATATAGTAACCAGTGTTATTTGAATCATAGAAGATTGGTGCTCTTAATGAATCTCCAGCTTGTAGGTTGTAGTTAACATATACGTTATTTCCACCTAATGGGTCAGTAGAGTTGTTAACAGACATCACCTGCGTTGCCATATTGTAATCGTTGTAGAAACGCATACCATTGTAAGATGCGTTTGCCCCAAACTTAATACCAGTATGGAATGCGATTCTTAAATCAGGATATCTATAAGACCAACCACCACTTTCTCTAAAGATTGCATATGCTTCACTTCTATCAGATGACCAGAATATACCAAATCTATCATTAGATGATACTGAACCATCATTGATGAAGTAATTACCAGTTACTCTATTAAATCTAGAATCACCAGAACCACTACCAAAATAATATGCGGTATTACTTCTATCATAGAAAATGTTAGCTCTTACATCATTCATATAAGATGTAGAAGCAAAGTTACCATAATAAGAAGTACTATTTCTATCATAGTAAATATCTGCTTGCATTGAACCATTTACATAAACAGTTCCACCAGTATACCAGTTTAGGTACATACTTCTTCCACTTCTCGCATCTAAGTGTAAGTTACCATTTGTTGAAGCAACTTGTGCGTAAGAACTAGTCCATCTACCATTACCACCAACTGCAAGATATTCACCCCAACTTTGATTTGGTCCAAATAATGCTCCACCTCTCATACGAAGTGCTGTATTAGATGTTGAATTAGGGTCTATATAATATCCAGTATCATTTGAATCATAGAAGATTGGTGCTCTCATCGAACCTCTAGCTAAACCATATCCACTACGAGTTGCTAATTCCCAAGTTCCGTTGTACATTAACTCTACATAAGAGTTTCTCAACATATAGATAGCCCACTCATTTTCAATATCATTATAGATACCTGCTGCGTTTGAATGGTCATGCATAAACACCCAATTTCCATTAATTGAGTATCCACCCCAACCACCTCTAGTGCTTGAGGTTTGAACAGTACCATAGTTACCAGTTACTGTATCTCTACCTACTCTGAATTCCAATGAACTACCATCAGTATAGAAATAAGTACCATTATCATTTGCGTGTCTAATTGCCCAACTTCCACCAGCATCTAATAAACCAATTTCGTTTGAATTAGTTGCGTATAGATAACCCCTAACAGAGTTACCAGAAGTTGTTAACATAATTTGTGATGTAGAAGAACTACCAGAATATAATCTAAATCTAGATGATGAATCAGAATACCAATGCATTCCAGTTGCTTGGTTATATAAACCTTCACCACTATTATCGTTTCTGAACCAGTTTCTTGCGTAGATTTCAGTTGCTCTTAAACCACTATTAAAGTTTGAGAAAGATGCAGGGTCTACATAATATCCAGTATTGTTATAATCATAATAGATTGGTGAACGTACTTGTGAGAATGCATATACAATACCATTTGTATCTACTCTAAATCTTTCAGCTGATGAACCATTCCATACTCTGAATCTTCTATTAGAATAGTAGTTTACATAAATATCATTTCCGTTATATGCATCAATATGGAAGTTACCACCCATATAAATTCTACCACTTCCATTAACCGAAGTTAGAGTAGCACCATTTTCAACTTGAATGTTATTTGTTCTAACATTTCTCATTCGAGCATCACCTTGTGAACTACCAAAGTAGTATGCGGTGTTTTCTCTTTCGTAGAAAATGTTAGCCCTTAAATCATTCATATATGAAGTAGAAGCAAAGTTACCATAGTAACCAGTATTATTTGAATCATAGAACACATCAGCTGCTAGTGATGTTTCGGTTTTATAAATGATAGAATCTCCAGAAAAATCTGATATATTAGTTACACTTGGTGATTTATTTATATATGCCCAACTTCTAGAAGGTGTACTATCAGTATAAGTTACAGCTCTAGTAGTTCTAACTCTTGCTTTTACCTGAGTGTAGTATCTTACATCTACATAAACAGGTACATATCTAATATCTCCACTAATTGTTACAGGTGAACCAATCGTTACTCTAAAATGATTGTTACCATAGACATTAGCATCAACTAATCTTACTTGATATGCGTTATAATATCCCCAAAATACTTGGTATGTCTTTTTAGAACCTCTACCATAATATTGTTCGTGTAATTCTACTTCAAATGTACCAGTACCATTCCAATCGTTCCAATCCATTGAAATCCTAGCAATTTCAAATCTACGAGCTTGAGTACCACTTGCACTTAATGTTGAGTTGATAGCTATTGTTTTATGAACATCTATTTCATAATCATCACCTAAATCAACAGTACCATTTAAGTTTAATGTACCTTGTACAGTTAAGTTATTAAGATTAGTAAGTGAATTAGGGTCAACATAATATCCACTATCATTGTAATCATACATTATAGGTGTTCTAACTCTTGCGTTAAAACTACCTACTTCGGCTGAAAGTTGTGCGTTTCTAGCTCCAGTATCACCATAGAATGTAAATTCTGCACCAGTTCCATCAGGATTAGAATCAGATACTCTAATTTCAGCATCAAATGATGTATTGATGAATCCGATTCTATTACCTGCTAAGGTAAGAGTATTCATATGAGATTGACCTGCTGGATTTACATAATATCCAGTATTATTGTAATCATAGAATTGAGTACCTCTAACATCAGAACTAAATACTGCTCTACTTGAGATTGCTGCTCTAAATGAACCATTATTGATAATCAATAAACCATGGTCATTTAAGTTGTTAGCTCCACCTAATGAACCTGCGTTTGGATGAGACCAATATAAACCATATGCGTTATTTGTAGCATTACCATCTTGTGCGATAGAATACTGGTCATCCATATTAAAGATAGTTTGTAATCTTGTAGATGTATATGTACCAGTGATACCAATACCATAATTAGTCATTCTTATAGTATCGTATATTTCAATTTCGTTTACTCTTGATGTACCATTCGGATTTAGATATCTTGATGTAGTATCTTTATCATAGAATATAGATGCTCTAACATCACCCTGTCTTAATTCAGTACCACCATTAATGTACATCATCTTGTTGGTATAGAATGAACCTCTATCGGTGTACATATGAAGATGTGAAGTATTCATTGCTCCAAAATCAACATATCCACTATTTGATTGTATTCTTAATGCGTTACTATCACCACCTTCAATGTATGGATATCTTTGGTCAGTTAAGTTATGAACATATGAAGCATTATTAGTATAACTACCATGTAATCTTAATCTACCAAGACTCTGCTCTGATTTGTAAAGTTTTAATCCACAATAATGAGTTACACCCACATTTGATGAATAATTAAAAAGAAGTACTGGTCTAGCGTATTGAGCATCTGCATGGAATCCTGTACCTTTTATTTTTCCAGTTACTTTATACCAACCATTTGTATTAGAGTTAGTATCAAATTGATTTCCACCAGAACCCCAATATCTTTTAGAGTTACCATATGATGATTTATTTCTATCATACATTGTCCAACCCATATATAATCTTTGGTTGCTATCACCACCATCAATTACTTTAACCCAAACTTCAAAAGTATATTGAGATTCTTTATCAATCTTAATATATCTACCATCATCAAATCCTAAATAACCAGTAACTTTAAATGCTCCTTCTGCCGGTGCAGTACTATCATCTACTTTAGTTACCTTAGTTGATGTTGTACCAAGTTGTGCTCTTACTTCAGCATCAGTCATTGAATCAGTAATATTGTAGAATGAACCATTCTCAATATTTGCTACATAATTTTCAAGATTACCACCAGTAAGAACGTTGTATCCACCAACAGTTAATCCGTTAAATACAGAAGTTCCAGCAGGATTTGCGTAATAGTTTGTATCATTTCTATCATACATTATAGGAACATCAAGTCTAGAATTAATCAGAACTTGTCCATCTCCTCTAATGATTTGATTCCATGTACCACCTAAACCACCATCTCTGAATGAAATATCTTCACCACCTGATGTTGCTATAATTAAATGAGCATCGTTTGTATCAGTTGCTTGAAGATATCCTCTTTGATTTCCAGCTGATGTGTATAAATAAATTGGTGCTCCACTTTCTAATCTTAACTGATTATTAATTTCAGTACGATACATTTGTGTAGTACCATCTCCATGAAAGTAATATCCACTATTATTTGAATCATAGAAAATAGGTGCTCTGGATGATGCGGATGACCAACTATTACCTGATGTATCTACTCTGAATCTAAATGTAGTACCTTGAGTAAATTGTAAATTACCCGATGAATTACTCATATTATCAGGAGATTCATAGATTCTCCAATCATTACCATTTAACCATTGGATACCTTCACTAGCACCAGGATCATTTATTGTAATATGATTAACATTACTTAAAGTACCATTATTCATATTGATATTCAACATCGAAGATGTTCCAGCTGGGTCTACATATCTTCCCGTATTATTTGTATCATAAAAGATTGGTGCACGAACACTATCATTAAATTGTCCTAAACCAGCAGCTGAGATACTAGCAGCATTACCACTACCCACTCTTCTGAATATCCAACCTCTATTAGAAGTGTTACTCATTGTAAAGTATGTAGCCCAATCACCAGTTACACCACCATGTGTTCCTAAACTTGTACCTGTGAATAAAATACCATAAGTAGGTTCACCTGCTGAATATCCTCCATATAAAGATATACCATCTCTTGTTCCACTACTACTATTGTTTATACCAAAGTGATTAACATTGAGATTATTTAAATTTGATGTAGATGCGAAATCACCATAATATCCAGTATCATTTACATCATTAAATCTACTAGCCCAAAATTCACCAGTTGAATAAAGAATTTTATTATTTCTTACTCTTAGGTAAGTACCATCGGTCATATACCAACCACCACCCCATCCGAATCCAAGTTCTTCATCTTTAAGGAATGTTGATGTACCTCTACCAATTACAATAGCATCGTTATTATTTTTTAACTGAATTGAACCATCGATATGTAGTACATTATTAGTATTTGAACCTACTATTGGAGTATTATCGTTTATAGTATATGTTGGTGATGCATCTCCAACAATTAATTGTCCTTCAGTATATGTTTGAGTACTCGAATCCCCTAATTCTACTTTATCTGGGTCAGTACCTTCATCCATTCTTATGATATTTCTACCACCAGCTACTAATTGTAAATCATCTCCTCTAAATCTAACATAAGTGTTATCATCACCATTATGTCTAATATATTCGTTTACTCTTAACTGAGAGAATACTACTGAATCGGATGTACGAACATTTTGATTCATTGCGTACAATTCGTTTGCACCATGACCAGTATTTACAGTTGCGAATGTTACTGCGTCAGTTGTACGAACATTTTGATTCATTAGATAAACCTCAGTTGTACCTTGTCCAGTGTTGATATTTGCAGCAGTTATTGTACCATTAAAGTCTACTTGGCTATTTGCATAAGAATAGCTAAATACTTCTGTATTTGTTCCGGCTTCCCTTCTAAAGAAAGTAATTCGGTCAGAACCCTCACCACTAATAAATGCAGGTGAATTATCTCCATTATAAGAAATACCACCACCATATGTTGCAGATTGTCCTACATAAAGATAACCTGTACCTTGACCACTACCATAAGCCTCAAATCCAGCACGATATGAATCTCCTGCTAGTACTTGAATAGCAGTATTTGATTGTTTAGATGTAGTTCCTGCTACAATATTTCCAAGAGCCTCTAAATGAGAATCAGCAATCCAACTATCTCTACTTTCATTCCAAATAAATTGTTTAGTTGCTGATGAACCTCTTAAAACTTCAATACCAGCATTCTCCGATGGAGTACCTGATGTAAAGTTTGAATTAAGAGTAATAATATTATCTGCTAACTGAATAGTTTCGGTATTCACAATTGTTTGAGTACCTGTTACATTCAGATTACCTGTTATGTTTAGAGTTGTTCCATCAAAAGTAAGATTACTTTCAACAGTTCCGTTTGGTGCTGAACCATTAAGTGTAATTACACCATTATTAGTAGTACCAGTTAATGCTAATAAACCAGAAGAACCTCCACTACCAGAAGTACCACTAGAACCAGAAGAACCTGATGTTCCTCCAGAACCACTTGTACCCCCAGAACCACTTGTTCCTCCAGAGCCGGATGTACCTCCACTACCTGAAGTTCCACTACTTCCACTTGAACCAGATGTACCACCACTACCAGCAGTACCAGATGAACCAGAAGAACCTGATGTTCCTCCACTTCCCCCAGTTCCAGAAGTTCCACTACTTCCAGCTGAACCACTCGTTCCTCCACTACCTGATGTACCAGATGAACCAGATGAACCTCCACTTCCTGATGTTCCACCACTTCCACTTGTTCCACTTGAACCAGAAGAACCTGATGTTCCATCATCTCCATCTACACCTTGTTCTCCATCAGCACCAGTTGCTCCACTTGTACCTGATGAACCTCCACTACCTGCAGTACCTGATGAACCACCACTACCACTTGTTCCAGAACTTCCACTTGAACCCGATGAACCAGAAGAACCTGATGTTCCTCCACTACCACTCGTTCCACTTGAACCCGATGAACCAGATGTACCCGGCGTACCACCCTCACCAGCAGCACCATCTCTACCAGATGTACCACTACTTCCAGATGTACCAGATGAACCAGATGAACCCGATGTTCCATCTTCACCAGATGTACCACTTGAGCCGGATGAACCAGATGAACCACTTGAACCAGAAGTTCCTCCACTACCAGAAGTACCAGGTGTACCACCTTCACCAGCAGCACCATCTTCACCTGAAGAACCAGATGAACCAGATGTACCACTTGAACCAGAAGTTCCTCCACTTCCTGATGTACCATCAGTACCATCTACACCAGATGTACCATCATCACCATCAGCACCATCAACACCATCAGCTCCATCGTTACCTGATGAACCAGATGAACCACTTGAACCAGAGGTTCCACCAGAACCACTACTTCCTCCACTTCCGCTTGTTCCACCACTTCCGCTTGTTCCTCCAGAACCAGAAGTTCCACCACTTCCACTTGTTCCACCACTTCCAGATGTACCAGAAGAACCTGATGTTCCACCAGAACCACTTGTTCCACCAGAACCACTTGTTCCACCACTACCTGAGGTTCCTTCAGAACCATCAGTACCAGAACTACCACCAGAACCACTTGTCCCTCCAGAACCAGAAGTACCTGAAGAACCAGAAGTTCCTCCAGTTCCAGCAGTTCCACTTGAACCTGAAGAACCAGATGTACCTCCACTACCGGAAGTACCACTTGTACCCGATGTACCAGCAGTACCAGCTGCAGGTTCCCATCCACCAGCAGTATAACGATAAATGTTAGTATCTGAAGTGTTATAATATAATTGTCCAACTACACCACCAGAAGGTGCTGAATTAAAGACTGGAATTACTACCGAATCTTTAATTAATACTGAACCTGTAAATTGGTGTGTATCGGTTGATTCATCACCAAACACATTCGAACCCGATGCGTAAATTACTGATGATGAAATAAATGTTGTTAATAATTCTTGAGAAGTTATTCTTCCCGCTACTGATAAATTATTACCAATAGTTAAATTGTTTTGTATATCTGCTGAACCTGTTACTGTTAAATCGGTTCCTACTTGTGCAGTTGCTTTGAATATACTACTACCAGTTACGATAAGATAATCCCTTACAGTTACACCAGCTTCTACTCTTAAACCACCATCAGGTGAAATTATAGCTTCTACTGAACCTGATTTTAATCTATCTATATCACCTAATGCATCAGCTGGGATGTTGTATAATCCACCACCATCACCTCTATATATCGATGCTGACATTTCACCTTCAATATCAATATCTCCAGTTGATGTTACATTACCATCTATGTTTGTAGGTACATTTACTTCGAATGAAGTACCATTTAAAACTGATGCGGTTGCTGAACCTTCAGCTATTCTACCAATATCACCAGTAAGTGCAGTAGTTGGAATACTTTCTAATTGAGAACCATCTCCTTTGAATGAACCAGTAAAAGAACCAGTAAATGATGATGCAGTTATTCCGCTTTCAACATTCAAAGACGTATTAATATCAACCGATGAGGTTGATATGTTTAATTGTTCTACACCTTGAACATCAATCGAAAGTAAACTTTGACTGACCTGATTGATTCCGTTTGGGTTCTTTCCTCCGTATTCCATTAACCTCTATTTATGATATCTCTAATACTGATAAAATAACATCTGCTGAATTATCAACATTTGATGTTACAGTTATCGAATCACTTGCTTCTAAAACTACTTTTTGGTCACCACCAACTAAAACTGCCGATGAACCATTTGGTATAACTGCTCCTTTTACTAAATATTTAGTAACTCCAGCAGAACTATCAGTTATTTGTACATCTACATAAATATTTGTAGATATAATATTAGCTACATTTACACCAATAACAGTAGTTGCTGTAGCAGCTGGTGTTGTGTAAACACCTAAACCACCTGTTCCTGCAGGTCCTTTTATACTATTTTTAAATACATTTGCCATATCTTTATCCTAATGCTATTGAAAATGCCAACGCAGAATCTAATACATCTACACCTTCAACTGTAAATGCGTTTCCATTTGTTACATTTATTGAACCACTTATTTGAACTGAACCACTATTGATGATATTTATTCCACCATCAGTATTTTCCGTACCAACATTTAATGTCTGTCTAACAACTAAATCCGTAAATTCAGCTTGTTGAACAGTAATATCTCCAATAAATGAACCACTAAGTGAACCAGTAAACGAACCAGTAAACGAACCACTCAAATCAGCATATGCCGATGGAGCTTGTGTAATCGAACCGGAAAAACTGGGTTGGTCTATTCTCATGTGATAATTACCTTTTCTTTGATATAAATATTAAATAAATATCTTTTAACTTCTAAGAAGGTTTGTTTGGCCAAGTAATATCGTATGGGTCTGATTGTGTTGTTACATCTCTTAGTGATTGTCTGTAAGTTTGCCAATCGGTTAGTGATGAACCTGTTATTGGTGAATCTTGAAATTGTGTCCAATCTGACTCCGATAATAAAGTATTTCTCGTACTTCTTATTTCTGACCATTTGATTTCCTTTCTTTTGTTTATTGTTTCAGTATCCGCATCAGTTATTTCATATGTTTGTATATAAACCGAACCAGATAAAGTAGGTGTAACTTCAGTTACATCCTTTGTATCATCAGTATCGTACCCACTACTTTTCAACTCAACTGGATATACATTGTATGATTGTAATAAATCATTACTTATCGTTGTTGGAAAACTAATGGTAGGATTCTCATTCTTTAATATTTGAATGGAATATGGATAAATTATTGTTGAACCTGAAACTTTTAAGTACATATCTTTTTATTTAAATGTTGCTGGTATTGAACCAAAATTAGTTAAACCACTACAAAAAGCAAAACAATCAGTACCAATTGGATTTGATGTTCTTTCAAAAATCTCATCACCATTTGAATCAGTTGGAGTTACACCAGTTAATAAGTTTGATGTAGTTGCCATATTAAATGCATTTGCAAAAGTAGTAACTTGTTGGTTATTAGTAAAAAACTGACTTGGAATTCCAGCCACCTTTCTACAGTTTCTAAATACTGATTCAAAGTTTACTACTAATGCGTTATTATCAAACAAATTTGTTGGTATTGTTGTTAAATTTAACAATGCGTTAAATGTACCCGAAAATGATGTTACATTTGTATTGTTATCAAACAAACCAGATGGTATTGCTGTTAATCCTTGACAAAATACGAATGTGTTAACGAATGAAGTTACATTTGTTGAATAATCAAATAAACCATTGGGTATTATTGTAATACCAGTTTGTCTAAATGTAGAGTTAAATCTTAATACAGTATTTAATCCATCATTTAATGTTGCGTTATTAGAACCATCCGCTGGTATAGTTGTTAAATTAATACATCCATAAAAATCAATTTCTTCAAACTGAACTACTCCCCAATCATCAACTGATTTGTATAAGTTTTTGTATGATGTGTTATTACCAACACTAAAACCCGGACAATATCCACTAACTATAATTTGATAACTACCAGCAGTTGAATATGTATGAAATCTATCAGATGATGTTGTTGATGTAATTATAGAATCACTACTACCATCACCCCAACTTACTGTTATATTAGGTTGTTTTCCACCTGGCGCAGTAATAGGTAACTCAAATTGAGTATTTGTTGATGTTGTTTGTATTGTAAATTTAAAAGGTCTCACTTGTCCTGCTTCTATTGATAATAATCTTCTTGCTATACTCATAATTCATAACTCATTAACTTATGTTGTTGGCACTTAGGAATCCATAATAAGTACTCCCCCCATCATAAGTATAGAATACTAATATATCTTTTCCACCAGCCGTTAGTGTTGGTGCTGCTCCATTTGCCCATTGTATTGATGCTGGCCAACTTACAGTTGCCGTACCACCACTACTATCCTCTAACAATAATGTAAATCCAATTGCACGAGGGGCTGATGGTGCGTTTGAAAGAGCGATTGTTATACTACCTATTCTATCAATTCTAAAATTATTAGCCGTTGATAAATCTATCGTTGTACCACCAGTTGAATTTCCTATGTTATTATAATTCTCGTGGAACCTTGTAGAGAATGTTGTAGCTCCCAGAAAATCACCATCTACATCTAATTCACCACTTATTTGTACATTTCCAGTTACATCTAAATCAGCTCCATCAAATGTTAGGTTTGATTGTGCAGTTCCAGTTCCATCACCATCCATAGTAAGAACTCTATCTGCTCCATCATTTGCTACATTTAATAATCCACTTGAACCAGAAGAACCTGATGAACCCGATGAACCAGTTTCACCTGATGTACCAGAACTTCCACTTGTTCCACTTACACCACTACTACCACTACTTCCAAATAAAGTACCATCTAAACCAGATGTACCCGATGAACCATTTGAACCACCTACACCGGATGTTCCACTACTTCCACTCGAACCAGATGTTCCAGATGAACCCGATGAGCCAAATAAAGTACCATCTTGTCCAGAAGTACCAGCGGTTCCACTTGAACCACTTGAACCAGAAGAACCTGCAGTTCCTGTTGAACCACTACTTCCAGATGTACCAGATGAACCTGATGAACCGAATAAAGTACCATCTAAACCAGATGTTCCAGCAGTTCCACTTACACCACTTGAACCAGCAGTACCAGTTGAACCACTACTTCCGCTCGTACCACTACTACCACTACTTCCAAATAAAGTACCATCTTGACCTGATGTACCACTTACACCACTCGTACCAGCAGAACCACTTACACCACTCGTACCAGATGAACCTGTTTGACCCGAAGTACCATCAGAACCACTTGTACCAGAACTTCCGAAGAATGTACCATCTAATCCAGATGTACCTGAAGTACCAGAAGTTCCACTTAAACCACTCGTACCTTATGAACCACTCGTTCCATTAGTACCAGATGTACCACTACTTCCAAAGAATGTTCCATCTTGTCCAGAAGTACCACCAGTACCAGAAGAACCACCTGTTCCAGTA
>Ga0233399_1000715_pt1 | contig 12173 bp, 18 predicted proteins | sample 43DmetaG_FD_182698 | JGI IMG/M metagenome (GOLD analysis project Ga0233399, IMG submission 182698) | Seawater microbial communities from Monterey Bay, California, United States - 43D | ecosystem: Environmental > Aquatic > Marine > Coastal | place: USA: California | collected 2016-11-08 | reverse complement strand
GTGGGACATTGTAACAAGTATTATGCAAGCAAAAAATGATGTTATTGCACAACTTGATAATCAAGATGCAGATGTAGAAGCATATTTGGACGGCCAACGTGGCGGCGAAGGTTATGTAATAGGCAAAGGTGATGCCAAGTTAGTTAATCGCAGTGGTTTTAGTGCGGCCAATCTTAATAAGCAAAAATAATGGATAAATATTAATATGGAACCAAAATACACAAGAACACAATGGGCGGCAATGGAAGGCGGACACGTCATGGAAACTGATGACGACAAGTTTGGGTTTGTAAAAGACTTAAACGAAAGTAGGGAATACCGTACACGTCAACAAGTAGCCAATCATACTGCAAGAGAAATTGCAGATCATGCCTTTGTTGATTTAATGGTCTTGTGGATATTATATAATGAATATAAATTTAGTGTTGTTGCAATTAAATATGCACAACGTACAATGATGTATAGTAATTTTAAAAGTTACAGACAAAATGGTACAGATTTATATATGACTTTACATTTATTACAGAGCAAAAATGCAGATGCATTAACTGCTAGCAGAAGTGATAATGCATTCTTAGGTAAAATTAATTTTCCAGAACAAAAAATTAAAGCATTTATGAATGGTATGAAAATGAACGGTCTTAGTTCTAGTGTTGCAAGAATGACCTTGCAAGATTGTGAACGTAAATTTAATATCACTACCAGCGGGTACAGGAGTGTAAGACGTCTTGCACAAGACTGGCCTAAATTAAGTGAAACACAACGTGCTTTAGTAGTAACACGCTTGTTGCAATTTTATAGAACACATGCTCGTAGAAGTGAATTATTTGGTTTCTTAAAAGATTTAGCAAGGACTAGAAAATTAGAAATACGTAATGCTAATAATGCTGAAAAACCTAGAAGTATAACTGCAAAAACTGCCGCGGCTGCCGCGGCTATGGGTGCAGGTGCATACGCAGGTTATGCGGCAGGCAATGCGTTAGGTCGTTGGCTAGCAAAATAATAGAGGAGATCGAGATGCCTACACAAGTACACGGCACTGGAAGACCTGGAGAACATCTAACAGGCGATATAGAATATTTTACTGCATATACATTAGTGGATTGTACCGACAGCGGTGTAACAGATCCTAATAATGCAGACACAAAAGGCTACAACCAATCACAAAATTTAAATGTTTTGTTACAACTTACAGGGCTAAGAGCTCAACCTATTGTAAGTAGTGTGCTTAAACGTGAAGCACAAGCTATGGCAGACTATAGTTTTGGCAGTGGACTTACAGGTACACAAACTATTTGGATTGTAAAATTTGCAACAGAATACAAAGGTGCGTGGGCAAACGGCGCCGATAACACATATCATTTAGTACAGGACTGTCAGGGTGTAGCTGTTACAACTGGTCTAGACGATACTGCAACCCTTAGTGCTAATGCATTTAACACAACAGATGCTGTAAACAAAAACTTATATTTTGTACGTAATGACAATTTATAAGGCAGTATAATTATATTATCACATATGCTAAATATTAATGTAGGGCGAGAATGTCCTGCATAGAGGCAATTATATGGCAAAAAGTTTAGGCAACCCCGGAGTTAGTCACTAGCCTCCGATATCAAAAGGCAAACAAACTCACTATTCAAGCATTAACAGAGTTAATGGAAAAATAGGTAACGAGAAATATGTCCGAGTTGGAACGAACAAATTTAGAAGCCCACGTTGATCTTTGTGCAGAGAGGTACAAGGGATTGGAAACACGTCTGGATAATGTTGAAAAAGCAGTCAAGGATCTCCACAGTGAGATGCGTAGAATGCATGACGAAAATATGAAAAATCACCAGTCAACCAATAAAATCATGTTGGGTGCCGCGGCCACTGTGGCTGCAGGCATTTTAAGTACTATTATCGTTTTACTAATGGGCTAATTAAATAATTTGTTTATTCTCAGTATCTCCTTAAAAAGATAAATATCTATAAGGAGTTTTTTTCTATGCATTTAACGGAATTATTAGATAAACCTGTGGTAGAGGCAAAACTTGTGTGGGCTCGCAAAGGCAAGCAATTAACACGTAAGTTTCGTTGTACAGTGGGTAAACGTGCAGGGCGTGTGGTATCAACACCATCACAATGTAGCGCACCAATTGATCTAAAAAAACGTTTTACATTGAGAAGAACAAAAGCAATCAAAGGTGCTCGTATGGCACGTAAGGCCAGGAGAACTAAAAAGTTCAATCCAGCTAGTAGAATGGTACAGAAGTTGAATAAAAAATGAGATTATTAGAAGGTTTAGAAAAATACGGACACCAAATGCATCTTGCACTCAGTGCAATGATGAAAGACATGTTTAATATGGACTTAACAGATGACAAAGCACGTGAAATTATTGATACACTTGCCTTAAGCGATATGCTTAAACTAGATACTGCAATTGACGATAATGATAATGCTACTATTATGGACATGTTAGGCAAATTTATAAATGTACAAGAATATAGCTTACCTGGAAGAGGAGGAAGCCTCACAAGCCAGGCAAGTACACGACCAACAAGTAGTAAAAGCCCAGGAACCACTAGTACAACAAAAATGACAAAACCTGTAGCCGGTGGACAAAAGATAGCAACTGGTGGCGCTGATGAAATAGATGATGATTCAATGGATATGGATGCAGAGAACGAAATCGCAAATAAAGAAAAAGAACTTGATGATTTAAAAAAGAAGGCAGGCCTAAAATGAGAACGTTTACAGTTAGTGGCGGAATAGAAACTTTTGTGACATTAAATGAAGGCAAGTGGCTGGAAAAGCACGTTGCTGATAAAGTGTACAAAGCTGACTTAAATGAACGTGAAAAATATATGGCTAAACAGCTATGTAAAAAGGGTATACTAAATTTACACGTAAGAGAAGGTAAAACATTTTATACACGAAATGTTAACAGGGTAGTATCATGAAAGTAGACAGTATTCTTGTGGACAAGTTAGACTTTGTCACTGAAAAAAGTGTAAAAAGTTTAGTAGAAAGAAGCAAAACTGATGCTGAACTTGCAATGGCTATTGCAACAACACGTACAGAAACTGGTGTACAAATTGGCGAGTTTTTTATAGAAAAACAAGAATTTGATATTAGCGGATTAAAAAAGAATTATTATAATATAATAGACACTGAGCAAGATGAAGTCCTGTACAGTGAATTAGCAATGTTTGAAAGTGTTATGGGCATTGTTAAAAGATTGCTAACAAGTAATAGTACTCAAAAAACTGATGCTATTGCAAAATTAGATGAAGAATATGACCGCAATTTGCTAGAAGCATATGGTTATAAACACAGACTAAAAAATACCAAGGATATTATGAAGAGAGATGTTTACGAAGCAAAGTATAGCAATGCTATGGCTAAAGTAAAGACTACTAAACATAGAATCCTTGATTCACTATAAATACAATATAATGTAAACGGAGATCAACAATGTTTTTACAAGATTTAGATACAATAGAACAAAAGTTCAGTAAAATCCAAAAGTATCTTGAAGAGAATTACGGATATGAAATGGATATGAGTGCTATGGATGCAGACAAAGTAGCTGGCATCATTAAAAGCACAACAGACAAAATGAAGGTAACCGAGGACGCCAAAGAGTATACTCGCTTACACATGATTGCAGAAGGCCTAAAACTATGGACACCTGCACCAATGCAAACCGAACTAACATCGGTTACTGAAGCAGCGGATGAAGAAAGCGTAGAGCAAGCAAAAGTAATTATTGCGGCACAGGAAATGTGTGATTCACTACAGAAGATGATTGAAGATACTGCTGAAATGCAAGTACAAGATCTTATTCCACTAGTAGATGCTATGAAAGCAGAACTAGGTATGCAACAAGCGGAAGCATTTAACGCATCAGTAGATTCAGCACTAGGCGGACTAGTTGATGCACTAAAAAGTGCTAAAGAAGGCGTAGACAATGCAGTGCTTGCGGCACAGGGCATGGGTCCTGCAACTGATATGGAAATGCCAGCAATGGATCCTGAAGCACCAAGCGATATGGACATGGATGGTATGGATGCAGATGCTCCAGATGACGACAGTTTTACAGGTGATGATGCGGCTGCAGATGCAGAAGGTGAACCTGAGGGTCGTGAGTTGAAAGCAGAAAGCACAGACGCATTTGATGCAATGCTAGAAGAACTTCAAAACAAAGTAAATGAAAATGGCGAAGTAAGCCGTGGCGATCTAGAGGAAGCACTAGCACAGTTTCGTGAAGGCAAATAATGAGATACAAGCAACTACTAGAAGGTTATGAAGAAGATTTAAGAAGTGCTATTGTTAATATCTTAACAGCAATTAATGCTGAAGGTATTGATACAATTGACACTGACCAGCTTATTATTGATCTCCAAGCGCAAGGGTTTAGTGTAGATAAAAATAGTATTTTTAAAACTCTCGAATTACTTCCAATAGTTGCTAATGCTACAAGTCAAACTATTAACATACGTAGTAATGATGTTACTAGAGCGTCTGATGCAGAAACAAAAAGCAAAGAAGCAAGTAAAATTGACAAATTGGCACAGAAGCATGCTAAAAAGGACCTAGGATTATGACATTTTATTTAAACAAAACTGAAGCTAGAATACATGGGCGCAACAATCTTACAATATTTGATGAAACACATGCAATTATGCGTAAGATAATTGTTGCTAGTGATGCTGGGTCTTATGAACTTACTATTAACGATACAACAATGACAACTGCTACACCCACTAGCCAAGTAACAGGCAGTGTTAGCAATCCTACAATAACAGGAACACCTACATTAATTATTGCAGGTGCAACAATAACACTAGGTACAACCGGTACAAATTTAAATAGTATTATTGCTGACATTAATGATGCTAGTGTAACAGGTTTAGTAGCAAGTAAAGATGCTAGTAACAATCTTGTACTCAGTTATACACACAGTGCAAGTAATTGGAACGTTACAATTGGAGCAGGTACTGCTAATACAGCGTTGGGTCTTACTAACACAACTGTAAGTCCTACAAATCCTGTAAGTGTTGATTACTATAATGTATGGACTGGTGGTTTAACAAATCGTAAGTATGATGATGAAATGACACAAGTTATCAAGTACTTTACTAACTTGGGTTACAACATTGTACAACAAAAAAATACACTTACAAATAGTACATTTACATGGGTAATTTATTGGTAATTTTTTAATTTTTTACTAGACAATCAGTAATTTAGATGCTATACTGATAGAATGTTAACTATAAATTACAAATACCCATATAAAGAAATTCAAAGAAAAAAAGTAAACGGAAAACGCCTGTACGATACTGAGACAGGCGCTTTGCCATCTGTAACAACTATCTTAGATAAAACCAAACCTAGAGAAAAACGTATGGCTCTGGCAAATTGGAGGAAACGTGTAGGCGAAAAGCAAGCACAAAAAATTGTAACGGAAGCAGCAAGTACCGGAACTTATATGCATGCTATACTAGAAGCGTGGGCGCTGAATGAAGAGTATAGCGGAGAAAGCACAATCCAAAGTCGTCTTATGGCTGATACAGTGATTAAGAATACACAACAAGACATAGATGAAGTTTGGGGGTGTGAGGTTAATCTATATTATCCAGGACTATATGCTGGCACTACAGACTTAGTGGGCATGTACAAAGGTAAGCCAACTATCATGGACTTTAAGCAAACTAACAAGCCTAAAAAACGTGAATGGATTGACGATTATTTTATGCAAGGTGCCGCTTATGGATTAGCACACAATGCATTATACGAAACAAAAATAGAAAATATAGCTATCTTTATGTGTAGTAGAGATTGTGAATGGCAATTGTTTGAAGCAGGACCACAGGAATTCTCACAATGGGAAGAAAAATGGGCAAAGCGAGTAGAACAATTTTACGATCAAAGCTAAATATGGATAGCGAGGATTAAAAAATGACAGATACACGAATAAGCAAAATTCAAGTTCGCAGAGGCAACATGGCAGACCTTCCTATTCTTAGTGAAGGCGAGTTAGGCTATGCTCTTGATTCAAGACGGATTTTTATTGGTAACAGTACACATGCTGTAGGAACTGGAGATGGAAATGAAACTTCATTTACAGTACCATCAAGTACCACTTACCCTCTAACAAGTTTATATAATCCACGCTTTTATCTAGACGGTAATGAAGTAGGCGCAAACGACTATACAGTTGCTGGTACTACAGTAACATTTAATACTGCTCCTGCCGCTAATATTGCAATCACAATGCGATGGAATAGCGAACTTGTTGTACGTAACAATCTTGTTACACCTCCTACATTGGAATTAGGCGCTAGTCAAGCGGCTGGATCTAACACAGGCTTTAGTTTTGATACTACAAATCACAATACATTGTTTATGAACTACAGTGTTAAACTAGGATCAGGTACTGGATTTAGAATTGGTAACCTAAGAATAGTTGTTGACAGCGTAGCAGGAACGTACTATATTGATGATCAGTATAATACACTTACAAGTAATATGGGACTAACTTTTGATGGTAGCATATCTAATGGTGTATTTACTTTAACATACGAAAACACAGAAACATCAACAGCAACAGTTTATTACACGTTTGAATTGTGGAAAATGTAAATCAACTAAGAACCATGTGGTTTAATTCGCCTCAACGACGATTGGCGTCTTGGCGTGAGTTTAGGAAAAGTCTAGATACAAGTAACTTTGATGATACTTGTGAACAAATTTTTAACTGGTGGAGTTTTGCTCCACTCAGTGCATTAAGCATTGATCCCTACGATGTACGCACATGGCCCAGTGTTTGGGAAATGTTACATCGAGGAGATTACTGCAAATTTAGTACAGCGATTGGAATGAGTTACACGTTTTTTTATATTGACGAAAAATTAAAAAATAATATACTAAGAGTGTACGATCATGAAAATTCTGATATATACATGACAGCCCTTATACAAGACAAGTGGTTGTTGAATTATAACAAAAGCTCAATAGCTAAGTGGTCTGAAGTACAAGATAACATTACAGTACAAGAGTCTTGGACATGTAAAGATATTGTAGAGACAACTAAGCATTATGAAGCAGTATAACAAAAGAGATTAGGTAGAAATAAATGAGTGATATCCAGGTAATTAAACGAAATGGCGATAAAGAAACATTAGACATTGAAAAACTTCATCAAGTAGTATTTTATGCATGTGAAAACATTAGTGGCGTAAGTGCAAGTGAAGTAGAAATTAAATCACACATTCAGTTTTACAATGGTATCCAAAGTAGTGACATTCAGGAAACACTTATAAAAAGTGCTGCAGATTTAATTACAGAAGAAACACCAAACTATCAATGGGTAGCAGGACGTTTAATTAACTATCACTTGCGTAAAATGGTTTATGGCGATTTTGAACCATGGCATATTTTGGAACTTGTAAACAAGAATGTAGAGCGTGGATTTTATGATCCAGCATTACTAGAAGACTATACAGCGGACGAATGGGAAGCATTAAACAATTATATTAAGCATGCACGTGATGAGGATATAAGTTTTGTAGGCATGGAGCAATTCCGTGGCAAGTACTTGGTACAAAACCGTGCAACAGGACAAATTTTCGAAACACCACAAATGGCATATATGTTGATTGCCGCTACGTTGTTTAGTGATTATCCAAAAGAAGAGAGAATGAAATGGGTAAAGGATTATTATGATGCAGTTAGTACTTTTGATATCAGTTTACCTACTCCTGTTATGGCAGGTGTACGGACGCCTCAGCGACAGTTTTCGTCCTGCGTTCTTATTGAGTCTGACGACAGCCTTGATAGTATTAATGCTACATCAAGTGCAATCGTCAAGTATGTAAGCCAGAAAGCTGGCATTGGCGTTGGTGCAGGTAGTATTAGAGCTATTGGTAGCCCTATACGCAAAGGAGATGCAACACACACTGGTGTTATTCCTTTTTATAAAATGTTCCAAGCGGCTGTAAAAAGTTGTAGCCAGGGTGGTGTACGTGGCGGTGCCGCAACACTTTACTATCCTATTTGGCATTTAGAAATAGAAGATTTACTTGTTCTCAAGAACAATAAAGGAACAGAGGACAATCGGGTACGTCATTTGGATTACGGTGTACAGTTTAATAAACTGATGTATGAACGTCTTATTCAAGGCGGTAATATTACACTGTTCAGTCCTAATGATGTACCTGGTTTGTATGATTCTTTCTTTCAGGATCAAGACAAGTTTAAAGAGCTTTACGAAACAGCAGAGCGTAACACACGTTTACGTAAGAAAACTATTAGTGCGTCAGAGTTGTTTAGTACGTTTATTGAGGAACGTAAAAACACAGGGCGTGTATACTTAATGAATGTAGATCATGCAAATGATCATGGTGCATTTGACAAACATCAAGCACCAGTGCATCAAAGTAATTTGTGTTGTGAGATTAATCTTCCAACCAAACCACTACAGCAGATTGATGACCCTGAGGGAGAAATTAGTCTTTGTACATTAAGTGCAATTAATTGGGGTAACTTACGTAACCCTGCAGACTTTGAAAAGCCATGTACACTTGCTGTACGTGGACTAGATGCATTATTAGATTACCAAAAGTATCCTGTGTTGGCGGCTGAACTTAGTACTAAAAAGCGCCGTCCACTAGGTATTGGTATTATTAATTTTGCATATTGGTTAGCAAGAAACGACACAAATTATCAGAATCCAGATCTAAATTTAGTAGACGAATGGGCTGAAGCCTGGAGTTATTATCTAATTAAAGCAAGTGCTGATCTGGCGACTGAAAAAGGTGCATGTCCAGGAACACCTGAGACACATTATGGTAACGGTGTAACACCGAATCAAACTTACAAGAAGGATGTAGACGAACTCGTACCTCATATGGAAAGAATGCCATGGGACGATTTAAGAGAGCAACTGAAAAGAACGGGGATTCGTAACAGTACGCTAATGGCTCTGATGCCCGCAGAGACCAGTGCCCAGATTAGTAACAGCACCAACGGTATTGAACCTCCTAGAAGTTTTGTAAGTGTAAAGCAAAGCAAACATGGTGTGTTAAAACAGGTTGTTCCTGGCATACACAGATTAAAAAGCAAGTATGATTTACTTTGGGATCAAAAGAGTCCTGAAGGATATTTAAAGATTATGGCTGTGCTACAAAAGTACATTGATCAAGGGATTAGTGTAAATACAACATACAATCCAACTTTTTATGAAGATGAAAAGATCCCGTTGAGCGTAATGCTACAGCATCTTATCATGTTCTACAAATATGGTGGAAAACAACTATACTATTTTAATACATTTGATGGACAGGGTGAACTGGACATCAATGCAGACGAACAAGAGCTACCAGCAGGTGAGCTAGATGATGAAGATTGCGAAGCATGCGTAATATAAGGAGTAGAATCGATGAGCGTATTTAATGCACAAAAAGAAGGACACCACACAGAAGCACTGGCTTTTTTAGACCCAGAAGGCGGTGTGGATATCCAACGTTACGATACACTAAAGTATCGTAAGTTTGATCAGTTAACTGACAAACAACTTGGTTTCTTTTGGAGACCAGAAGAAGTAGATATTCTACGTGATGCCAAAGATTTTAAAGACTTAAACGAACACGAAAGACACATTTTTACCAGCAATTTAAAACGCCAGATTCTACTAGACAGTGTCCAAGGTCGTGCGCCTGCAGAAAGTTTTGGAAGTCTTGTAAGTATTCCAGAATTGGAAAATTGGATTATTACATGGACATTCAGTGAAACAATTCACTCACGTAGCTACACACATATTATTCGCAACGTATACAGTGACCCTAGCAAAGTATTTGATGAAATGCTAGAGCTAAAAGAGATTGTAGAATGTGCTGATGACATCAGTAAGTATTATGACGAGCTTATTAAATTAGGTGGATATTATAATCTGCTGGGCGAAGGCACACACACTGTAAACGGTAAAAAAGTAGTAGTAAGCAAGTACGAACTTAAAAAAGCATTGTACAGAACTATTATGAGTGTTAACATTTTGGAAGGCGTGCGTTTTTACGTGAGCTTTGCATGTAGTTGGGCATTTGCTGAACTTAAAAAAATGGAAGGCAATGCAAAGATTATTAAGTTAATTTGTCGTGACGAAAATTTGCATTTGGCAAGCACACAATATCTACTTAAAATTCTACCTAAAGATGATCCAGATTATATTAAGATTGCTAAAGAAGTAGAAGAAGAAATGGTACAAATGTTTGTAGATGCAGTTGACCAAGAAAAAGAATGGGCACATTATTTGTTTAAAGATGGCTCAATGATTGGTCTTAACGAACAACTACTTAGTGAGTTTGTTGAGTGGATTGCAAACAAGCGTATGACAGCGGTAGGACTAAAGAGCCCATATAAAGTACCACAAGCAAGCCCATTGCCATGGACACAAAAATGGATTAGTGGAGCAGACGTACAAGTTGCACCACAAGAAACAGAAATTAGCAGTTATGTTATTGGTGGTGTTAAAAAAGACGTATCGACAGATACATTTAAAGGATTTAGTTTATGATGGACGTAACGGTATACAGTAAAGATAATTGTCCATATTGCGTAATGGCAAAACAGCTACTTAAAAAGAGTAACATCGCTTTCACTGAAAAGTTAATTGGTGTTGATGTTACTCGAGAGCAACTCCTGGAAGTTGCACCCAATGCTAGAACTGCACCACAAATTACAATTAACAATCAAGTTATTGGTGGTTATAATGAACTGGTGTCGTATATGGAAAACACTAATTTTAACGGAACAGGACACACACTATAATGTTATTAGACGTAAGAAAACCTGGCGATGTAGTCGCCTTAAAACTAATGAGCGGAGAAGAAGTAATCGGAAGTTTTCAGTCAGATGCTGATGGTAAAATTACACTTCGCAAACCACTTGCAATGGCTATGAGCCCACAAGGACCAGCATTGGCTCCTTGGATTGCAAGTGCAGATATTGATACAACTAGTAACTTTGAACTTAATAAAGATCATATTGTTACAATAGTAAAAGCACACAAGCCTATTGCAGATGTTTATACACAAGCAACAACAGGTATCGACTTGAGCTTACAAGGTACTGGTGCTTCAATTACTACCTGATAAATATAGTTAGGTAGGAGATTAAAATGCCAGTAGTTCACAGAGATACAGATGAAAGAAGTTGTGGTGCACAAACACAAGCCGCAAATCCCAATGTATATACAAACAACTTACTCACCGCAGTAAACGGTAATCCAAATAGTCATGGAGGCGGTGAGTTACAAGCCGCTAATCCAAATGTATACATAGGTGGAGTTTTAGTGGTTGTTGATGGTAACAGTGCTGAAGCAGACTCTTATTGTCCGTTGCCTGGACATTGTAATCCAAAAGCAGATGGCGGCAGTAATAACGTTTGGATTGGGGGTTAGTAAATGTCAGTAGATTTTCCTAATGGCGTTGCTAGTGTAAATGAATACTTGGATACCCGACATCATGTTAAAACAGATGTCACGGGCCAAGTTGGCGACAATGCAAAAATAGTAGTAAAGAGTGAATATGATTACACAATGCGTGAAATCATATGTAACCTGCTGGCAGGACGTGGGCTTAAAATGCCTAACATTCAAGTTTGTTTGAGTGTAAATTTAAAAGCAATTTTAAACACACCAGGAATTCAACAAGAGTTATTAGATGCATTAAATGATTTAGATAAACAATTTGATGAGTTTATGGATCATACAAACATTGAAAATGTACTAGGACGTATAAACAAAGCTCTTGCAGAAGTTACACAAATTGCAAATATGATTAATTTCTGTGCTACTCCTGTAGATCCCATTGCTATCCCTAATGTGCTAGAACAAACAATGGATAGTTTCTTAGGTGCAGGTAAAGGATTAATAAATGAAATAGGTAATATGATTCCAAATCAAGTAGGCGGATGTCTTGCTTTTGATGGAAATGATTTTAACCTAAATTTATTTAATGGTGGATTGCTTGGAGATCTTAGTGCAGATTGGCTACGTGTTAAAGGCGGTCAACTTGGCGCAAACGAACTAAGTGCGTTTACTGGCAGAATTAATAAAATTAAAGATGATTTAAAGAGTCTAGTAGATAGAGAAAATAGTGTTCTTGGTACAGAAACTCTAGGAG
>Ga0233399_1000714_pt1 | contig 12193 bp, 9 predicted proteins | sample 43DmetaG_FD_182698 | JGI IMG/M metagenome (GOLD analysis project Ga0233399, IMG submission 182698) | Seawater microbial communities from Monterey Bay, California, United States - 43D | ecosystem: Environmental > Aquatic > Marine > Coastal | place: USA: California | collected 2016-11-08 | reverse complement strand
ATTTTTCCATAATTAATTATTTTTTAAATGATAATGCAGCTGAGTTAATACAATATCTTTTTCCTGTAGTTTCTTTTGGACCATCATTAAAAACATGGCCTAAGTGTCCATCACATTTAGAACATTTAACCTCAATTCTAAACATGTTATGAGAATAATCTTTAACATAAGTTATCCTTCCCTCAATGGCTTGATCAAAGCTTGGCCACCCACAATTACTTTCATATTTATTATTGCTTTCAAATAATTTTTGGTTACAACCTTTACAGTTGTAAGCTCCTTTTTCAAAATGTAGATTATATTCCCCTGTGAATGGTCTCTCGGTGTAAGAATTTCTTAAAACTTGAAAACTCATCTCATCTAAAGAGGCCTTCCATTCTTTTTCTGTTTTAATCATTTTATTATTGTTTTGAGATATGCTAATGAGTGGAATTAGTAAGATAGAAAAAACTAATATGTATTTTAAATTTATCATTTTAATATTTTTTTTAAAATTATTGAGTTTTTATCAATACAATGTCTTCCGTTGCTGTTAATTGAATCGCTTTGTATGTAATTACCAATTTTCATATTACATTTTTTGCAAAATAATTTTTCTTTATTTGTGATGGAGTTTGGGTTATAACTTACCTTATCTGAGATTGATTTTGAAAAATCTTTACTGGTTTCATTTTGGTATAACATATCTTTTTCATCATATAAAACTGTTTCACATTTCGAGCACACATATATTGTTGAGTTAAGTTTAGAATTGCTAGTTTTAGGTGAGAGGTTATCACATCCTGTTATTACAAAAAAAAGAACAAAAACTTGTATTATTTTCATAAACTTTATCGTCTGCAAAAATAATTATTATATTTAATATATTGCTACTTTCTAATACCTATATTGCATATAAAATTTGTAATGCCCAAAAAAAAATATAAAAAAGGAGATTCTAAATTATTAAATGCTTGGGCATTTTATGACTGGGCCAATTCAGTTTATCCTCTAGTAATTTCTTCTGCTGTTTTTCCAATTTATTATGGTTCTTTGTTTGTTGATGATCTTTATGTTGAACTTTTAGGTTTTAATTTTAAAAATACCGCGCTAATAAGTTTTTTAACAGCTTTCGCCTTTATTGTATTATCCTTTATTACACCACTTTTATCTGGAATTGCTGATTACATGGGTAACAAAAAAAAATTTTTAAAACTTTTTTGTTATTTAGGTTCTTTGTCCTGTATGGGGTTATATTGGTTTGATTTATCCAATATTTATATTGGCTTATTTTTTTACTTTATAGCTCTAATTTCCTTTTGGGCAAGTTTAGTTTTTTACAATTCATACCTTCCAGATATCGCCTTTAAACACCAACAAGATTCAATTAGCGCAAAGGGTTATGCACTCGGATATTTTGGAAGTGTTCTTTTACTATTATTTAATTTAGCTATGGTAATGAGTCCTGATACATTTGGAATCATTGGTGATAATGCTGAAATGACAGCAATGAGATATTCTTTTGTAACTGTTGGTTTATGGTGGATAATATGTAGTCAATATACTTTTTATTATTTACCAGACCCTTACGAGAAAAAGAAGATTATAAAAGATGTTATTCTTAATGGTTTTAAAGAAATAATTGATGTATGGAATGAGTTAAAAAAAATATTGATTATTAAAAAGTATTTAATTGCATTTTTTATATATAGTTCAGCACTTCAAACAGTTTTATTAATTGCTGCGTATTTTGGTGAACAGGAAATAAATTGGCCTGAAGATGAAAAAACAATTGGTCTTATTGTAAGTATTTTATTAATACAGTTAATTGCTATTTTTGGAGCAATTTTTACTTCAAAATTATCTGAAAAATTTGGAAATATTTATACCCTTATTATTTTGAATTTTTTCTGGGCATTTTTGTGTATCGGTGCATTCTTCATAACTAAACCAATAGAATTTTATGTTGCTGCAGCTCTTGTGGGATTGGTAATGGGCGGAATACAAGCATTATCAAGATCTACTTTTTCTAAGATGATCCCAGAAACAGAAAATACAACTTCATATTTTAGTTTTTATGATGTATCTCAAAAAGTAAGTATAGTTTTTGGAATGACATTATTTGCATTTTTAGATCAAATTACTGGAAGTATGAGGTCATCAATTTTAGTTTTCGTAATAATATTCTTAGTAGGTGCGTTTCTATTGAAAAGAATCAAGATTAAAAATTATTAGGTTTATGTGGCATGAAACTTGAATTATTTATATCAACTAATAAATGATTCGAGTTATTAAAGTTCAACCCAGAGAATTTTTATTTTAAAACTTTATAGCCTGACATTTTGACCTAAATTTTTTTTATGTCTAAAACCAAAATTTTAAATCTTGACATGATGTCACTTCAAAATATTGATGAAGATTCTGATTTAATTCCATTAATGACCTCTGATGATGAGGAAGCAATCTCAAAAGAATCTCTTCCGGAAACACTTCCTATTCTTCCTCTGAAGAATACAGTAATGTTTCCTGGTGTTGTAATTCCTATTACTGCTTCTAGAGATAAGTCAATAAAACTTATTAATGATTCAAATACAAACGATAAATTAATTGGAGTAGTGTCTCAGAAAGATTCTAAAGTTCAATCTCCTTCATTAAATGATATTCACCCAAGCGGTACAGTGGCAAAAATATTGAGAGTTCTAAAAATGCCTGACGGTAACGTAACTGTTATTATTCAAGGAAAAAAGAGGTTTTCAATTGAACAGATCGTTTCTGAAGAACCATATATAACTGCAAAAATTAAAGAAATTCCAGAATTAAAACCTGAAAAAAATAATAAAGAATTTGGGGCCACAATTGAGTCTATTAAAGATATTGCTCTTAAAATAATTGAAGAAAACCCAAATATACCAAGTGAAGCATCATTTGCTATTAAAAATATTCAAAGTGATTCATTTTTAGTCAATTTTGTATGTTCTAACATGAATTTGAGTGTTGACGAAAAATACAAGATTTTAAATACCAGTGATTTAAATGAAAGAGCTTTAATGTGTTTGAAGCAAATGAACGTAGAACTACAAAGACTTTCTTTAAAAAACGATATTCAATCTAAAGTAAGATCTGATTTAGATCAACAACAGAGAGAATATTTTTTACATCAACAACTTAAAACCATTCAAGAAGAGTTAGGTGGTGTCTCATATGATGAAGAAATCAATGAGATGAGAATTAAGGCATCTAATAAAAAATGGTCTAAAGAAATCAATGATCATTTTAAAAAGGAGTTGTCTAAGTTGCAAAGAATGAATCCACAGGTTGCTGAATATTCAATTCAAAGAAATTATTTAGATATATATTTAGAATTACCATGGAATGAGTATTCAAAAGATAATTTTGATTTGAGAAGGGCTCAAAAAATTCTAGATAGGGATCATTTTGGCTTAAAAGATGTTAAAAGAAGAATTATAGAACACATAGCTGTTTTAAAATTAAGAAATGACATGAAATCTCCTATCTTGTGTTTAAATGGTCCACCAGGTGTTGGTAAAACTTCGTTAGGAAAATCAATTGCAGAAGCTTTAGGCAGAGAGTATGTAAGAATTTCTTTAGGTGGACTCAGAGATGAATCTGAAATAAGAGGACACAGAAAAACATACATAGGTGCAATGCCAGGGAGAATCATTCAAAGCTTAAAAAAAGCAAAGACATCAAATCCTGTTTTTGTATTAGATGAAATTGATAAACTTTCTATTGGGAATCAAGGGGATCCCTCATCTGCAATGTTAGAAGTTTTAGATCCAGAACAAAACACTTCCTTTTATGATAATTTTGTCGAGTCTGGATTTGATTTATCAAAAGTAATGTTTATTGCTACATCGAATAATATAGCTAATGTTCAGCCTGCCTTGAGAGATAGAATGGAGATTGTTCAGGTTTCTGGATATACAATTGAGGAAAAATTTCAAATTGCAAAAAAACATTTAATTCCTAAACAAATCAAAGAGCATGGCCTTGAAAAAAATATTATTAAAATTAATAAGTCCTCAGCTGTCAAAATTATTGAAGGTTACACTAGAGAATCTGGAGTTAGAGGTTTAGAAAAGCAAATTGCAAAAATTGTTAGAAATATTGCCAAATCAATAGCCTTAGACGAAGATTTTTCTTCAAACATTACAATTGAAGATGTAAATAAAATATTAGGAGTTTCAATTTCAAAAGATAAATATGAAAATAATGATGTAGCAGGTGTAGTAACCGGTTTAGCATGGACTCAGTTTGGGGGTGATATTTTATTTATAGAATCAGCACTTTCTAAGGGTAAAGGAAATCTATCAATCACTGGTAATTTAGGTAAAGTAATGAAAGAATCTGCCACCATTGCTTTAGAGTATATTAAATCTAATTCAGAAGCACTATCAATAGATACAGATATCTTATCTAAACATAACATTCATATTCATGTTCCGGAAGGTGCTACACCAAAAGATGGTCCTAGCGCTGGAATTACAATGCTAACATCTTTAGTTTCATTATTTACACAAAAAAGAGTTAAATCAAAATTAGCAATGACAGGTGAAATCACTTTAAGAGGAAAGGTTTTACCTGTTGGAGGGATTAAAGAGAAAATTTTAGCTGCTAAAAGAGCAAAAATTACTGAAATAATTTTATGTGAGGATAATAAAAAAAATATTGATGAAATTGATAAAGTATATTTAAAAGGATTAACTTTTCATTATGTTTCCAATATGCACCAAGTTTTAGATATTGCAATCACAAATAAAAATGTCAAGAACTATAAGAATTTGAATGTCAAATAAAATTATCATAGCAATTGATGGAACTTCCTCGACTGGAAAAAGTACATTGGCTAAAAGATTAGCAAAAAAATTAAAATATCTTTATATCGATTCTGGAGCTATGTACCGAGCATTGACACTCTACGCAATTCAAAATAAATATATTTCAAAATCCCACTTTGACAGTCAAAAACTTATTGAAGATATTCCAAATATTCACATTGATTTTCAGTACAATCAACAAAATAATAAGTACGAGGTTCATTTAAATAACAACTCAGTTGAAAAACATATTCGCTCATTAAAAGTTTCTAATTTAGTAAGTCAAATTGCTACAGTTGGTGAGCTTAGAAAACATATGGTAAAAGTTCAACATTTTTTAGGTTCAAAAAATGGTGTAATTATGGATGGAAGAGATATTGGAACTGTAGTTTTTCCTAATGCTGAAATAAAATTTTATTTAGATGCATCTTTAGAATTAAGAGCAAAAAGGAGGTATAAAGAACTTATTGAGGCTAATTATAAAATATCCTTTGACGAAGTATTGTCAAACATAAAGCTTAGAGATAATCAAGATATTAACAGAAAAAATTCTCCCTTAAAAATAGCACCCGACTCTATAGTAATAAAGACAGACAGTTTTACCTTAGATGAACTTGAAGAAAAGTTACTTTCTTATATTACTCCAAAATTATAAAAAAACAGTAGTTTATTTGTATAATCTACAAATACAAGTTATTTTCGCATTCCTTTTGAATGGATTATATAGATAATCAAAAGGGTAGATTATATTAATTCTTCTAATTTTTATCCTTTAATCTATAAAAAATTAGAATACAAATTTACCGGTATGTCAGAAGAGACAAAAGACAGTAAAAATAAAGAAGCTGTAAAAAAAACTACCAAAGCTGCTGAACCAAAAGCTGCAAAAAAAACTACAAAAACAAAAGCTGCAAAAAAAACTACTAAACCAAAAGTTGAAAAAAAAGCTACTAAACCAAAAGCTGAAAAAAAAGCTAGCAAAGCAGCAATAGAACCAAAAGTTGAGAAAGAAATAATTGAATCAGATATTACCGTTTCAAACGAGCAATCAGAGGAACTTCAAAATACAGAATCTACAAAAGAAGATTCTAAATCAGAAGATTCTTCAAAAGAAGATTTTTTAAATGATTTTGACTGGAATCTGTTTGAAGAAGGTATAGAGACTATTAAAGATGAAAAACTTTCTGAGTTTGAAAAACTTGTTGAAGAAAATTTTGTAGACACATACAATGAAAGTGTTATTGAAGGTACTATAATTAGTCTTACTGATAGAGAAGCTATTATCGACATTAATGCTAAATCTGAAGGTGTAATTTCATTGAATGAATTTAGATATAATCCTGATTTAAAGGTTGGAGATAAAGTTGAAGTTTTAGTTGATATTCAAGAGGATAAAACTGGTCAATTAGTTTTATCTCACAGAAAAGCTAGAACTATTAAAGCGTGGGACAGAGTTAATGAAGCTCATGATAATTCGACTGTTGTTACTGGATTTGTTAAATGCAGAACTAAAGGAGGGATGATTGTTGATGTATTTGGACTGGAAGCATTTTTACCAGGTTCTCAAATTGATGTTAAGCCAATTAGAGACTATGATCAATATGTTAATAAAAACATGGAGTTTAAAGTTGTTAAAATTAATCACGAATTTAAAAACGTTGTAGTATCTCATAAAGCTTTAATTGAAGCTGATATTGAACTTCAAAAAAAGGAAATTATTGGTCAATTAGAAAAAGGTCAAGTTCTTGAAGGAACTGTAAAAAATATTACAACATATGGGGTATTTATTGATTTAGGTGGTGTTGATGGTTTAATTCATATCACTGACTTATCTTGGAACAGAATCAATCACCCAAGTGAAATTTTAGAATTAGATCAAAAATTAAATGTTGTTATTCTTGATTTTGATGATGATAAGTCTAGAATTCAGTTAGGTGTTAAACAATTAAGTGCACATCCATGGGAATCACTAGATTCTGATTTAAAAGAGGGTGATAAAATCAAAGGGAAAGTTTCAGTACTTGCTGATTATGGTGCTTTTATTGAAGTAGTAGATGGAGTAGAGGGGTTAGTTCATGTTTCAGAAATGTCGTGGTCAACACATTTACGTTCTGCTCAAGATTTTGTTAAAGTAGGAGATGAGGTTGAAGCTGTAATTCTAACTCTTGACAGAGAAGAAAGAAAAATGTCTTTAGGAATAAAACAACTTAGTTCTGATCCTTGGACAGATATTACTAAAAAGTATCCAGTTGGTTCTAAACATTCCGGAATTGTAAGAAATTTTACAAACTTTGGAATTTTTGTTGAATTAGAAGAAGGTATTGATGGATTAGTATACATTTCAGATTTATCTTGGACTGTAAAGGTTAAGCATCCATCTGAACTATTTGCAACTGGTGATACAATTGATGTCGTTGTTTTAGAGCTTGATTCAGAAGCTAGAAAATTAAGTTTAGGTCACAAACAAACTATGGATAATCCATGGGATGCATATGATAAATCATTTGCTGAAGGAACTTCACATAATGCTACTATTTCTGATTCCAATGACAAAGGAGCTACAATTATATTTAATGATGATATTACTGCTTTTGTGCCTAATAGACATCTAGTTAAAGAAGATGGAAACAAGTTAAAAAAGGGTGATACAGCAGACTTTAAAGTTATTGAATACAATAAAGATTTTAAAAGAGTTGTTATGTCTCATACCGTTTTATTTAATGATCAAGAAAAGAAAAATGTTAAGGAGTCATTAAAAAAGGTCAATGTTAAAGAATCTGATAAATCTACGTTAGGTGATCTTGATGTTTTGGCTGATCTAAAAAAGAAAATGGTTGATGATGAAAAAAAGAAAAAGTAATAAATACTTTTAATAAAAAAAGCACCTTAAAGGTGCTTTTTTTATTCTAGTATTTTTTTGACAAGCCAATCTCCAACCTCACTTGTTTTATAAGCCTTTTGTCCATCAGACAAATCTTCAGTAACAATAGATTCCTCTAATGACTTATCAACTACTTTTCTAATCAATAATGACTCTTCTTTTAAATTAAAAGCATCTTCAAACATCATCGCAGCTGAAAGTATAGTTGCAAGTGGATTTGCAATGTCTTTTCCTGCTGCTTGTGGATATGAACCATGAATTGGTTCATATAAAGAGGTTTTTGAACCTACTGAAGCAGATGGCATTAGTCCCATTGATCCAGAAATTACAGACGCTTCATCAGTTAATATATCTCCAAATAAGTTTTCTGTTATTAAAACATCGTAGGAATTTGGCCATTGAACTAATCTCATTGCAACTGCATCTACAAATTCATAACTTACCTCAACTTCTGGGTATTTTTTTTCTAAAGATTGTACAGTCTCTCTCCATAATCTAGAAGATTCTAATACATTAGCTTTATCTACGCAGCATAATTTCTTTGACCTCTTCATTGCTAACTCAAACCCTTTTATAGCTAATCTTTCAATTTCGAATCGAGAATATGTACATGTGTCATATGCTGTATTACCATTATCTCTTCTTCCTCTTTCACCAAAATAAATTCCCCCTGTCAGTTCCCTTAAAAAAACTAAATCTGTACCCTCAATTCTTTCTTTTTTTAATGGCGATTTATCAATTAAAGAAGGAAATGTAAATGTAGGTCTAACGTTTGCGAAGAGACCAAGATCTTTTCTCATTTTTAAAAGACCTTGTTCAGGTCTGATTTCAGCAGATGGATCGTTATCAAATCTTGGGTGTCCAATAGCTCCAAATAAAATTGCATCAGATTTAAGACATATATCATGAGTTTCTTTTGGGTATGGGTCACCAACTGCTTCAATAGCAGCAGCTCCCGTTAATGCAGGCATCCAATTTATAGTGTGATTAAATTTTTCAGCAATTGCGTCAGTAACTTTGACCGCTTGTTGTATTACTTCAGGTCCAATTCCATCTCCGGCTAATAGAGCTATATTTAATTTCATTTTTAATTACAAATAATATTTAACATTTTTTCGGTTGACTTTATTGCTGAAACTGTCTGATCGGAATCCAATCCTCTGGTTATAAATTCTTTCTCTTTGGTTTTCCAAGTAATAAAGGTTTCACATAAAGCATCTGAATTACTTCCAGGTGGAATAGTTACTGAATAATCAATTAGTTTGGGAAGTTTTAATTCATTTTCAATATATATTTTTTTAATTGCATTTATAAATGCATCAAATTGTCCATCACCAGTAGCAATTTCAGTGTATTTTTTTCCATTTATTTTAATATCAACTTTTGCAGATGGATTTTCTCCTTTAACATGATTTAAAATATATGATTCAATTTTAACTTTATTAACAAATCCCTGGCTATTAATTACATCAGAAATTATATATGGTAAGTCTTCAGCAGTAACTTTTTCTTTTTTATCCCCAAGCTCTATAATTCTGTTGGTAACCTTTTTTAAATTTTCGTCGTTTAATGTGAGTCCAAAATCTTGTAGGTTTTTTTTTATGTTAGCCTTTCCGGATAATTTTCCTAAAGCGTATTTTCTTTTTCTACCAAATCTTTCAGGAAGAAGATCGTTAAAGTATAAATTATTTTTATTGTCACCATCAGCATGAACACCAGCAGTTTGAGTGAAAACATTATCACCCACAATCGGTTTATTTGCTGGTATTCTAAACCCTGTAAAAGCAGAAACTAATTTACTAACCCTGTATAAAGATTTTTCTTTCAAATTAATTTTAACATTAGGAATAAAATCCTTAATTACGGCGGCAACACTTGCCATTGGGGCATTTCCTGCTCTTTCACCCATTCCATTTACAGTTAGATGTAAACCGTTACATCCAGCATTTAATGCCTCTATGACATTAGAAACACTTAAATCATAATCATTATGGGCATGAAAATCAAAATGAGTGTTTGGATATTTTTTTACAATAGACGAGATATGTGTAAAAGTTTCTTTTGGGCTTAAAATACCAAGAGTGTCTGGAAGTAATATTCTTTTCACAGGAAGTTTTGTAAGAACATTTAAAAAATCAAAAACATAGTCTATTGAGTTTCTCATTCCATTACTCCAGTCTTCTAAATATACATTGGTTGTAATACCTAATTTATTAGCATATGTAATGCATTTACTAACCAGCTTAAAATATTCACTTGGTGATTTCTTTATTTGATGCTCTAGGTGATTTAAGGATCCTTTAGTTAAAAGATTTTGAACTTTTGCTCCTGTTTTATTCATCCACTCTAATGAAATGTTATTATCTAAAAATGTAAGTATTTCAATTTTTTCTAAATAATTATTCTCATTTGCCCAATTGGTTATATTTTTAACAGCTTCGAATTCTCCTTGGGAGACACGTGCAGATGCAACTTCAATTCTGTCGATTTTAAGTTCTTCAATTAATAATTTTGAAATAGCTAATTTTTCGGATGCAGAAAATGACATTCCAGAGGTCTGTTCACCATCTCTTAATGTGGTATCCATTATCTCTACATTCCTTACATTAACCATTTCTTCTCTATAAAGGGGTTTTTTCTGAAAACTTTTTAATGGTATTTTTTAGATTCATTAAATAATCGATATCATCGTAACCATTAAGCATATTTTCTTTTTTATATGAATTTATGATGAATGATTCTGAAATATTTGATTTTGATATTTTTACCTTTTGATTAACAAGATCAACAATTATTTCAGAGCTTGGATCCTTATATACTGTATCAAATATTTTATCTAAAAACTCCGATGAAACTTGAACTGGTAAAACTCCTATATTTAAACAGTTAGCTCTAAAAATATCAGCAAAGAAACTTGAAATTACACATCTAAATCCATAATCATATATAGCCCACGCAGCATGTTCTCTGGATGAACCTGATCCAAAATTCTTTCCTCCAACAAGAATTTTACCTTCAAATTGTGTATTATTTAATATAAAATCTTTTTTTGGTGAATTATCTGAATTATATCTCCAGTCTCTGAATAAATTATCTCCAAACCCAACTCTTTCAGTAGCTTTTAAAAACCTAGCGGGTATTATTTGATCTGTATCAACATTTTCAATGGGTAATGGTACACATCTACTTTTTAAAATTTTAAATTTTTCGTAGGCCATATTATTATAATAATGTTCTTGGGTCAGTGATTTTTCCAGTAATTGCAGCTGCTGCAGCTACTAAAGGACTAGCTAATAAAGTTCTTGATCCAGGCCCCTGTCTTCCTTCAAAATTTCTATTTGAAGTACTAACCGCATATTTACCTGCAGGAACTTTATCATCGTTCATTGCTAAACAAGCAGAGCAGCCAGGTTCTCTAAGTTCAAAGCCAGATTCATTTAAAATTTTCAGTAAACCTTCCTCTTTGATTGCTTTTTCTACTTTATGTGAACCGGGAACTAACCATGCAGTTACATTTGATGCTTTTCTCTTACCTTTTATTATTTTAGTAAATTCTCTAAAATCTTCAATTCTTCCATTGGTACAACTTCCTAAAAAAACAAAATCTATATTTTTCCCAATCATACTTTGACCTTCTTCAAAGTCCATATAACTTAAAGATTTTTTATATGTTTTCACTCCTCCTTCTTGATTTTCTGCATTAGGAATTTCTTTAGAAATACCTATTCCCATTCCTGGATTAGTTCCGAATGTAATCATAGGGTTTATTTTACATCCATCAAATTCAATTTCTTTGTCAAATATCGCACCTTCATCAGTCTTCAAAGTCGACCAATATTTCATTGCTTTGTTCCAATCCTCATTTTTAGGAGTAAATTCTCTATCTTTTATATATTCAAAAGTTTTTTCGTCTGGTGCAATCATTCCTCCTCTTGCTCCCATTTCAATACTTAAGTTACAAACCGTCATTCTACCTTCCATTGACATATTTGAAAACACTGTACCAGAATATTCAACAAAATATCCAGTAGCACCTGATGTTGAAAGTTTTGAGATTATATAAAGTGCCACATCCTTTGGAGTAACACCAATGTTTAAGTTACCATTAATTGTAATACGCATTTTTTTTGGTTTGGGCTGCATAATACATTGAGTTGAAAGAACCATTTCAACTTCAGATGTTCCTATTCCAAATGCTATTGCTCCAAAAGCTCCATGAGTAGAGGTGTGTGAATCTCCACATACAATAGTAGCTCCTGGTTGAGTGATTCCGTATTCAGGTCCAACTACATGAACAATTCCATTTTTCTCGTGACCTAGTCCCCAATATGAAATTCCGTGTTCTTTAGAATTTTGCTCTAAAGCCTTGAGTTGATTCGCAGATAGTGGATCTTTAACTGGAAGATGTTGATTGATAGTAGGGGTATTGTGATCAGCTGTTGCAAAAGTCTTTTCAGGAAATAAAACTTTAATTCCTCTGTTTTTAAGCCCAAGA
>Ga0233399_1000709_pt1 | contig 12235 bp, 7 predicted proteins | sample 43DmetaG_FD_182698 | JGI IMG/M metagenome (GOLD analysis project Ga0233399, IMG submission 182698) | Seawater microbial communities from Monterey Bay, California, United States - 43D | ecosystem: Environmental > Aquatic > Marine > Coastal | place: USA: California | collected 2016-11-08 | reverse complement strand
CAACCCCAACCCCAACCCCAACCCCTTATAAATAATTATATAAATAAAAAAGTTATAAAATAATTTTTATAATAATTATATAATTTAAATTTGGATTATTAATAAAATTTTCAATTAATGTTTATAATATTTTTAATAATAAGATATTTTAAAGATGCTAATAATTTAAATATTAAGTCTTTTACTTTTAAGCTCCAATTCTTTATCAGTGAGACATAGATCTAAACTTAGAAATAAAAACAAACTTAGATTAAAAGATGATGACAAAAAAGAATGTAAACCTGCTAAAGATGAACCTGAAATTGGTAAGTTAACAGTTTTTAGCACTTTATCTTAAAATTGGGCTAAAATTTTCATCTACAATCCTTCAAACTTCATTCTTACTTAAGAAACCATAAAATTCTATTAGAATAAAGCTTTCTTGGAATAATAAAAAAGACCATTTGATGCCTTATAAGAAGATAATTACGGATGGGTAAACATTCCCTCAAGAGATTCTTTTTATCTAGTAATGATGGATCATAAAGTTTACATTTTAGGATCAAGAAGAGATACTCTTACCAAAACAATCAAAATACTTGATTGTACTTAAGTAACAACAAGTTATAAAGATGAGTTTATTATATTTTTAATTTAGAAATGGTGAAATGGCTGGAGGTGTCTAACCTATAGGAAGATTCAAAGAAGGCTATTGCCTTAAAGCTAATACTGTCAACGGAGCATCAAACGAAATTTATGTTTTCTGTTATGATACTGAAATTAAAAGGGATGACTGGCTTGAAGCTTTGAGAATTTGCTCAGATACTTTATTATTAGTCGAAATGCAATAATAATATAACGCTGAAGCCATTATTGGCGGAACTATGGGACATTTTGCTGATTATAATTGGCGTTAAAAAAAAACTTATACATAATTGGGACCTGATGGTTAAAAAATTTAAACTTTGATAAGTGAGACCGATAGACCCACAAATGATGGTTATTGGATTATTATTAATGAATGGTCAAGTTGTACTGTTAAATGCGGTGGAGGAACATAAACTTAACAAAGATAATGTGTACCCCCTAAAAAAGATGGAAAAGCCTGTATGGGAAAAGAAGTTCTTACTAGACCTTGTAATGAATAGGATTGCCCAGGACCTGACCCTGAAATCACAAAAATTTTACCTTTAGCTGTAAAAACTGTTTAATTCTCATAAAGACCTTGGAGAGAGGAAAGATGTATCATTAAAGAAGGAGATTTGGATATTGTTAGAACTGATTTGGATTAATTTATTTAAAAACCAAGAGTTCCATCTAGAGTTGTATTAAATAATCAAACTTTCACAATTTTCAATTCTGATTTATATAATGATGTTTTATTCTCCGTTCCATTAAATGATTTATAGGTAAAAATATAGATAATTTTAGGTTTAAAACTCATACAATGAAACTGGCTGTCTTTTCTTAATTGATAAGAGAACTAGAAAAGCTGAAACTTTATGCGCTATGACCGAATTAGCAACTGATAAAATGCAAAATATTGAAAGATGGAAATAATAAATTTTTTTCTTCTAAAACAATTGTAAAAGACCTCTACCTATTTTCAAATAAACTGAAGAAATTATCAAACTAAAATAAAAATAAGTCAAAGATGCTGAAGAAGAAGAATCCAATAAATTTTCTGATACTTTCGCTAACCCCAAATACGGAAATATGATGGGTGATGTAACAAATTTAGCTATTGATGCCTTAACAAAAGAAATGAAATATGAAGCCTTCGCTGAAAAAGAAGAATTAGAAAGAGAAAGAGCTGCATAAAATAAGAATAGATTAGCATTAGAAGAAGTCAAGGACAAAATGGTAATAAAAATTAATATTTAAGGAATGCTTAAAAAGAATGAATAGATAAGCTGCTTAATAAGGAACTATGGATATTGAAAAATTCGCAATTGAAGCATAAATCAATAACATGAAAGATTAAATTAGAAATATGATAACTGTCACTAGATAGAAATAAGTTAAAAAAATTAAAATCATGCAAAAATTATCCTAAAAAAGATCAAGAGAAACTACTGGATCTGCATCAGAAATGAGAATTAAACTTGCTGCTGATTTGGTCAAAGCATATAAAAAAGGTGATAAAAAAAAATGCGAAAAAGAAATTTAAGCCGATTAAAAAAAAATAGATAGTTATTGCGATAAAAATTTCTTTGAAGACCCTACTTAAAATTTAGCTTGCAAAGTAATATAAATTGAAATTTAAATTAAATTTTTAAGATTAAAGATGATTTCTGTTTCCTTTGTTGTGCCAATGAATTTGGTTCTTTCAAAATGAACGATAGAAAAGACTGTAACAAATAATGCGGAACTCCAACTGTACCTGCTGGTTCATGGTTACCAAGCACATGATTAATAAAATAGTATTAAATTATATTCATTAAAATTATAAAGCAATTTTTTTAAACATCTATTTTTAATCTATATCAACATGAAAAGAGAAAATTGATAAAATGATATCTATAGTTTTAATAGTCTATATCATCTTATATAATATATATTCAATTTATAATACACAATTAAAATAATAATATATTTTTATATTTTAATTATTATTATAAAATTATAAAAATTTTATAATAAATTTTATAATAAATAAAATTTAAAATAAATTAATCAATATAATCTATAAAAAAAAAACAAAATTCTTAAAATATTATAAAATTTAAAAATATTTATATATTAAAATTTAATATTTTAATAAAATATTCATTTATCTAAAGAGAAACCTCCCCCTACAAATCTCTTTTCTGGCATGTTAATTTATAAAGTTAATTATTTCTAAAAATTAAAAAAAATACAGATTAGTTTTAACTATTTTATTCAAATTACTCTCTTTTTTTTTATTCATAGAATTTTTTTTTAAGATTTTATTGATCTTTCTATAATCTTTCAATTTCCAACTTATATTCTTTAACCTAAAATATATATAAAATATACTTAAGTTTCATACATATCAATTTCAATATTCATAACTTTGATTTATTCACTTTTTTAATGTAAATTATCATTATAAACTTATATCATTCTTGCTTCTTCGATACTTGGTTATCTAATAAATAAATAAATTAACCTTTTCATTATTTTTTTAAGTTCATCAACTTATTATTCTTTTTCTAAAATATTTTATTATTTTTTTATCACTTCTTCATTCTTTTAAATAAGTCTTTTCTATAATGTTTAATTTTTGTTTAAAAGTTCATACGTATCTGAATCTGTGGCTTCCAATTTACGCCATCTATGGACATTAATAGGATTTTATATTTCTTCAGTCAAATTTTTAACTTTTAATTTTTCTTAAAGTAATTCTGAATACAGTCTATGATAATCATTTTAAAGATCACTTATTTAATTTGCTGTAACCTTGATATCAAAATTATTTTACTCTATGATCTTTAATTTCACACATGATTTATGCTATTTTATTCTTTTTATTTTCTATTTCATTAATTCTATCTGAATATTAAGCCTCTCCTTTGCTTAAGTAACTTTAATTAATTTTAATTTTTTCATAGAGCAATGATGCCTCTTAATTACGCCTAATTAGTTAAGTACCTTAATTTTTTTATAAAAATACCTAAAATATCTCTTTCAGCTACAACTAAATCGTATTCTTCTTATAATTTCTATTTGTACTATTCACTTTCTTTTATTATTTAATGCAGCTCATTTATTTTTTTAGCCTTTTTTATTTTATTAATACTCTATCTGCAATTTCAGAATCTTTTTTTTATAAAAACTCAGCATATTTTTCTAATATTTTTTGTTATTCTTAAATTTAGTTATCTTTTTTGCTATGTTCTTCATGTTCTTTTAAAATTGCAGCCTTTATTATTAAAAATCAATACCTCTTTTTAATCAATTTCTTCTTTTAATTAAGAAATTTAATGATTTACTATTTTATATTTTTTTTTGAAAAATTAACATTCATTTTGAGTTTCTGCTAAATTTTTGGAATATATATTTCTATCACTTCTTACAGCCTCATACAAACTACTTTATTATTTCAATTTTGCTTCTGTATCCATATTTTTTTTTTGAAATTCTGAAATCAAATTATCTTTTAATTTTATTTCTTCTAAAGAATGATAAAACTTAGCATTTGCTTATGCAGCTTAAATACCATACTTCTCTTTTTCTTTTTCTAAAACAATAATTCCCTTTTATTTTTGTTCAATTTCTTTATATTAAGCTTGAATTTCATTTTCTTTTTCTTTTATAAGTTTTAATTTGATATTAATTTCTTCATTAAGTTTTCTATTATTTCCATCTCCTCTATATAATTCTCTTTCTAAGACCTCTTTTGCTTTTTTTAGGTCCTCTATAACACTGTGATCTTCCATAGCAAGTTTTCTATTTTGATGAGTTTCGATTTCTAAATCGTTTATTCCATGTTTTGTAATAGAAAATAATTTTTCTTATCCTTTTTCATCATCTTTTAAGTTTTCAGTATCACTTTTCAATCTAGATAAAGTTAAATGTAATGACTTTTTTATTTAAAAATACTTCATTTTTTGTTTGAGCATATTATAAAGATTTCTCTATTTTTTAGATTTATTATAATTTATCTCTATTTTATTCTTCTAAATTTAAATTTTATTCATATTAATCTGTTAGTCTATTTTTCTAATCATCAAATTATTTTTATATCTATTTTAAATTTTTATTTTTAGTTTCTGTTTATTATTCTTATTCCTTTATTTTATGATCTAATAATAAACCAATATTTACTTATAGTTTATATTTGATTTTAATTCTTTTATAATTCAGTTTTTTGTTTTTCATTTTCCCCATTTTATTATTCAAACATTTTTTTGATATTTTCAAGCTCTTCTTGAGTTTTGATTTTTAATTATTCATCAACCATAACTTTTTCTTCATCTTCTGTTAATTTTTTTTTTAATGTCTTTTTAATATATAATTTACTTCTAATTTTGCATTTAATTATTATTTAACAATTTAATCATTATCGTATTTTTCTTATTAATATTATATATCTTTCTAAATATTTGTAATAAGGGTCATTAACATTGCTTTTTCTTTAGATAAATCATCATTAATAGTTAATAATTCTTATACAGTGTTAGATTAACCGGAACTTAATGAATTGCCTTTAATTAATAATTGAACCTTTTTCTATTAAAACATTTAAATTTTTAATTTCTTAATGAAGAGTTTCAATTTTCTATTTACTTTTTGTTTCTCTTTCTTTTGTCATCTCTAATAATTTATAAGTTTTTTCTAATTCTGATTTCAAAAATCCTATGGCTTACGAATCTTCTTACGTCAATTTAATTGCAGTCTACACTCTTGCTGCATTACCAACTTTATTTATATTTTTTAAAAACCTATATCTGAATTAAGCTCTTTGCATTTTTTTAAAAGTTTTTTCTCATTTTCATGAGATGATATTAATAATTTATAAAGTTTTTCATATTCTTATCTGAATCTCTCCAAAGTGGGGTCAGTAGCTAATTCAGAGATAACTTCTTAAAATTCTTTTTCTAGAGCCTCAAAAGCATGTTATTCAATCTCCTCTTCTGCCATTTAAGTTATATAAAAATTATACTATAATTTAAATAAATGAAATATTTAAAAAAGTATTAATTTTTAATGACATAAATCACGAAGTGAATTCATCGCCAAATTTCCAGCCATTATTTAAATTATGATGTCTCATTTGAATTTATTATCCTGTTAATATATTAGTGGCTGTAACAGTTTTCGATCTTCTTTGGATGCCCTCATTTTGATATTAGTAATCAAATTCTTATTTTAACTAGTTTGTATTATGATCATAATAATTTCTCTAATTTATTTCAAATTATTACCACTCTTGATGTATGAGTCTCAAATTATTTTGATTTTAGAAGTTTTTTTGATAAAAAACAACTTATCAACAGTATAAATATCAATATATTATTCATTATTATATAAATTATATAATAATAATTTTTTATTTTTAATATTTCATTTATATTTTTAGATTATTTGTAAATATTGGCTAACATTCGTTGTTTTTCCAACTTTTATATTTTAAAGCTTTTTTAGATTATTATTTTTAGCTATATTTTTAACCTTTATTGGATCTAAAGATTGTTATTTTTTTTTTTCTATTTTTATTTTTTCAAACTAAAAACTTGATTATTTTTCTCTATAACTTTATGTGATTTTATGTATTTTTGGCAATTTTGGTTACAATCCTAAATTTTTTAAACTATTTATCGGTTTTAAAAGTTCAGGCTATTATTAGCTATTTTCATGGCTATAATTTAATACATATTCGAAGATCTATTAACTTTAGTGTTATGATGTTCTTTTTTAAACAAGAGTTTCTTTAATTTTATCATAATTTATAGGATTACGATATATTTTTGGTATATTTTTATTTTATTTTATTTGAAAATTTAATTCAAGTATATTTTCTTACATTTGAAAGTATATATAAAATCGTTTTTTTTATAAATCAAAAAATTATAAATTAAATAAAATTTGATATCTTAAATTTTATTAAATTAAATGGATAAATAAGAATAGCTTAAATTTTATCAAATAATGGACTCAGATAATAAATTTTATAAAAAAGGAAAAATAATTATGGGGTAAATCTATAACATATATAGATAACAATTTAAGTATATTTCATTGACTTTTACAGCTATTAATTTACCTGGAATATTTTATTATATATTTGTTGGAAGTGTATTTTATAATAATAAAGTGGCATGTAAAAGAAGAATAAGGCACATCCATGATAATTTTAATAGTTTTATGCTAAATATTTAGTAATTTATTCATGGGATTGGCTTCAACAACAGATCCTGGAATTATTCCAAAATTGAATTTAAATTACTCCTTTGAAAAATAATTTGTAAATTTACCAGTAAAAATCATCGAATTCAATTCAGGGTTGCGTAAATAACATTAAGATGTAGTCAGAAAATCTCATTATTTAAGAATAAAATTCTGCTAAGTATTTATATTTTTGATAGACTTGTTATGTATATAGACCTCCTAGGAGTTCTCATTGTGGAATTTGTAATAATTGTGTTGAAAAAGTAATTTTTTTATAAAAAGTTCGATCATCACTGTCCTTGGTTAGGAACTTGTATAGGAAAAAGAAACTATAAATTATTTTATTTCTTTTTATTGTTTACAATGGTATACGGTCTATTAATTTTTTCAAGTTCTATATTTGTATTAATAAATGAAACATAAAACAATGCTGATCATCATTTAGTAATATTTTTTCAAAAAAATATAATAAAATAAATAGTAAGATAAAAATGCAGCATTTACAGATGCAATATCTGACTATCCTTTAACATTATTTTATATAATTTATTCTTTTTTAACAATGATATTTGTTGTTAGCCTTTTTAGCTATCATACTTTTTTATTACTAACTAATTAAACAACAAATGAATAATTAAAAGGAATGTGGAAAGTTGATAGTAAAAATCCTAATTCAATGTAAATTACCTATATTAATAAGAAATATTTATTAAAATCTTAAGAAATTTTTATTTAGTATTTAAAAATAAAGTCTTGTTGACTTTTCTTAAGAGGTTTAACCATTAAATCACTTTTTATAAAATTCAGATTAAAATACTGTATCTATTATAGGAATAAATCAAATTTAAATTGATAATTTAGTAGAAAAAAATTAATGATAATTCGTTCATAGATAATAATTATTTAATAAGATAATTTAAATAAATTTAAGTAAGAAATAGGAATTTCAAAATTTCATTCTTCATTTAAATTTATTTTTTTAATTTCTAAATTTTTTTATTGGCTTTTAAATAATTTTTAACCTCGTATAGAAAATTGACTATTTATCGGAATTTAATCTTTACTACATTACTTACTCTTGTATTAGACAATTTCTTTAAAATTTTAAATTCTATCATTTTTATAAAAAATGATATGTTTTTAATTTTATTTTTTAATATTATCATTTTATTTTCTATTAAAATTATTCTAAAAGCTATTAGTAAATAAATTATTTTATATTACAGTATTTTATCTATTTTAATTAGATATTTCATATAAGCTTTATTTAAACAATAATTATTGTTATTATAAAATTTGCAAATTTAATTATTATGTTACATCTCTACTCACTTATTTTTTATTTATTAAATATCTCTTTTAATAAAATAAAGAGTAATCTTCTTAAGATTGATTTTCTATTATTCTTAAACTTCTTTAACTTTATGCTGCATTCTTATTTATTGGGGTTAATGACATTTAATCTTTTTTTTTATGATATATTATATTTTAATCATTTTAAATCTTTTTAACATTTGGTAAAAAATCCTATTTTTAAGAAAATTAAAATAATAATTGCTATTGCTTCTCTATGGCTAAATTTTATTATATAATTTTTTAAATATCTTACATACTTTATTGAGACTTCACTAAAGTACCTTATTTTTTGAATTATTATTGTTTTTCTAATATGTCTAATTTTTATTGGTATGATTTATCATCTTTATTAAACATATAAATCATTTTATCTTTATATTCTTCAATTTATTATTTAGTAAATTTATGCATATAATTTTAAGTAATATATTTAGAAAATCTATCTAAATTTTATGAATTTGAATTATTTTCATCATTCTATTCTTAATCAATCATTTATAAAGATTATGCCTCACTTTCTGAAGTCTTTTTGATATTTTTGGTTAGTTTTTTTATCTTTTTTGGTATTTCTAAAATTACTTATTTTTCTTATACTATCTCTTTTTTGAATTTTGGTCCTGACCATTTATTTAAGATTTAATTTGCCCCATTAATAAATTCTTAAACTTATTGATTAAAATTTTTATCTTCACAAGGATAGCATTTAATGTATCCTTATTATTAAATAAAAAACCATTTAAATTTTGGTTTTCAAATTACTCCACTAAATCTTGTTATCTATTTTTAAACATAATTTATTTTGACAATGCCGAAATTGACATACTTTTATTTAATTCATTATATCTATAATTTATAAAATTCTACATTTTTTTATCTTTATTGCTTATATCTAATAATATAAGAGTATCTTAAATCATATTTTTTTTTATTAAATAATCCAAATCCGAATCCGTCTAAAAACTAGGTGTATGATTTACCTAATTTATTTTCAATAATACTTCTATAAGCCAAGGCGTTATATTCTAGTCTATTATTATATCAAATCCTAATATTTCGAAACAGAGCTCCAATTATTCGTCTTTTGGTCGACTACTTTTATATGAATGAAACATTGAAGGCTGTACAGAAGATACAGTTTTGACAATCAATTATTATATTTTATTCATTAAAATTTATACATTTCCTCCACGTTTTTATATTATCTTTATGTAATTAATTTACTTTTAAAATTGAACTAAATGATCGTTTATGACCATTTTCTTCATTTTTATAATGATCATAAGCATTATTTTAAAACTAAATACTTGTTTTTTAAATGGCATAATTTGTTAAATGCATATATTAATTATTTATATTTTTATACTAAAATATTTATTTTTACTTTGGGAATTTTGTAAGGTATTGTAGCAAATCTTGCTATTCCATCTTTATATAGAAATATTTTTAGAGGATTTAAATTTTTAATTAGAACATAAAGTCTACAATCAAATTTTAAATCATCTTTAATATATCAATATAACCAATCAAATATGGATCATTAATATATTATTAAACTATCATATGGTTTTATGGATTTAACAATTCAATTTATTTTAATAAAAAGATGCCTTTTCCTTAGCACATAGCCTCTGGTTTCACAATCATTGTCTTATTATTTTAATTTATGTCTTTGTTATAAAAAAAACTTTTCAAATCTTCAAATTAGAATGGTAAAATCCATGTTTTTGGAAAATAATTATAATCGTTTGGGAATAATTTTTGCATTTTTAAAAGATTTTATGCTAAATTGTTTTTTTTCCCAAGACTTTAATTCATATTATTAACCTTTAAGAACCTGGAAAATGATTTATCTTTTAAAAAGGCAACATCTTACGTAATTCTTCCTCATTTATATAAAAGTCGAACCATCGTAAATTCCATATTTTATAATCATCTTTATTTTTTTATTCTATTATATTCCATTCAAAATTACGTGAAACTTCTCTAATTAAATCATATTTTGTCCCTAATTTTTTAAAAAATACCTTAAACGTCAATTGAAACATTTTTTTGTTTTTTTATTTTTTTTTATTTTTCATCTAAATCGTAAATTGACTCTATTTAGAAATTATTATCTTCCATTTTATTTATAAAACTATTTATAATTAATTATACTGTTAAATTCTCAATAATTCATAATTTAATTTAATTATAATGAAATTTATAAAATAATAGTTTTAGATTTTAAAACTTATTTTCTAAAAATGATAAATTATAATACTATTTTTTTAAATAGTAATAATATTAATTAATAATTAATAAAATTCTATATATTATCTAATTATTATAATAAATCATAGTCCCCATGTAAAAGTTACAAGATATGTAAATAAATCATCTCTATCGATGGCAACACTAATATTCTAAAAATGATTAATATATACATTATAAAAATGTCTAAAATTATGATATCCAAGTGATTTATCGCCCCAATTTTAAATAAAATCTTAAAGAGCCTCTTATTCTGTTTTAATTCTTCTTTCAACCTTAAATAAGAATATTATATACTTCAGGATCTTTTTTAACGCTTAGAATCGCAAACATTTTATCTAACTATTTTCCAGTAAGTAATTTTACTTTATCGTATGCTTTACTAATTAAAATTTCACGACATTAACTTAGTTAACCCTTAAATATAATTTTATATACTCTTATTCTATTAAAAAAATCATCGATATTAAGTTAATTTTCTTTTGCTAAATTTTGGAAAATACACGCACTTTCATTCATGCTTATAGGCATTCCATAATTTATCAAAACATTATGGAATTCCTATTCAGATAAGTATTATTTTTTATACATTTAATGAAAAGTTTTTTCAAGTTAATTCATGGCATATATTCCTTTTTTAATTATGTTTTATTTTAAAATTGAAATCAATGATTGGGCATGATAATTTATGCCCTCTAAATTTTATTTCTTTAATATGTAATAAATTTACTGGTTCATTGTTAACAATAAATTTCCAAAAGTTTTCCTATAAATTATTTCTGAGACTAGTATCTACTGTTGTATGACCATCTTTTTCTTACTTGAGATTTTGACTTTTACCAAGACTCAAGAAAGATTTACAGAAAACTTCATATTCAGTCCCAAAATCATTTAAATATGAAACGAAATCATTCGCCAAAAATTATGAAGAATAACTATGCTAAATTAAAACTGGATCATTAACTAAAATTGGACTTCCATTCATTTATAAACGCATTTTAGGATCAATATGTTAAATCTAAAATCAATAAATATAAACTTAAAAAACATTTTTATAAGAATTTTAGCTTGTAAGTGTGATTTCCATTTATTTGGAAAATCTAGCCTCACTACTGTGAGATATTGGGCAAGAACTTATATTAAATACATCATTAGGCAATAAATTTGGATGACCAGAAATTTATATTTTTTCACCATATCTAACGATGTTATCAGCTTTGGCTTCATATTTTACAATTCTAAATGCGGATCGAATATGGGCAGTATCATCTAATTTTGTTGATACATAAAATGAGTCATTTGATCCTTAAACCTTATCCCATATATTAACAGCTAAAAATTAATATAAATCATTTATGCATTATACATAAATATCCTTTAGTTTTTTGACTCTATAACATTATTATGGAATCGTAGCTAAGATATCCATCCTATGATCCTGAAATTTGAACTTTTTATAATGAATGATTAAATTTTTTTTCAGTTTTTGAAGATTCTAAAGCATTTTAATCTTTTTTTTTTAAGTAATCTCTCATACTATTATATATTTAATTATTAAATTGTTAATTCATACTTGTGTTCTTCTAATTATTATTCTTCGTTCCAATTACCTATTAAGGATTTAAATTTATATTTCATAGGCACACTTAAAGGATCCATATTTATAACTTATTATATAAAATAAAGATTTTAAAAAATTATTTAAATAAAGTATGCTTATGTTATATTTGAAATATCTATGAAATCCAATTATAAATATTTTTTAAAAATCAAAGTTAAAATTATTCATGGGGTT
>Ga0233399_1000704_pt1 | contig 12325 bp, 10 predicted proteins | sample 43DmetaG_FD_182698 | JGI IMG/M metagenome (GOLD analysis project Ga0233399, IMG submission 182698) | Seawater microbial communities from Monterey Bay, California, United States - 43D | ecosystem: Environmental > Aquatic > Marine > Coastal | place: USA: California | collected 2016-11-08 | reverse complement strand
GAAATATTTTCTTGATTATTGAAAAAAAATACAATTCAATAATTTCTAAAAACCATCAACATAATCATCAACTTTTTGCAAATCATTACGACCTTGACAATTCAATCGATTTGATGATTACTATTGGTGGAGATGGAACATTACTTAGGTCTATTACTTATGTAAGAGATTTAGGTATTCCAATAATTGGAATAAATTCTGGCAGATTAGGTTTTTTAGCTACTTTAAATCAAGAAATGCTAAACTCTGAGCTAGATATAATTTTAAATGGAGGTTATGAAATTAGAGAAAGAACTTTGCTAGAAGTATCATTTGAAAAAAAATCTAACTTGTCAGACTTTAATTACGCACTGAATGAGGTGAGTGTTGGTAGAGAAAATACAACTTCAATGATAGAAATTAAAACTACTCTTGATGGTGAATATTTAAATACTTATTGGGCTGATGGACTAATTATTTCAACACCAACTGGATCAACAGGATATTCCTTAAGTTGTGGAGGACCTATAATGACTCCTTCCAGTCAAACTTTCTCAATCACCCCAATAGCACCACACAATTTAAATGCGAGACCTCTAATTATTTCTGACGAAACAAATATTGAATTATCAGTAAAAGGAAGAGAGGAATCACACTTACTATCTCTGGATTCAATAATAATATCTTTAACTAACGACACCAAAATCAAAATAAAAAAGGCAAATTATAAAATAAAGCTAGCTTCTTTTTCAAATAATAGTTTTTATAAAACATTGAGAAATAAACTGTTGTGGGGAGAAGATAAAAGGAATATCTAATATTAAGCGAAACTGAATTTATCTATATTTGCATCAATATTATGTCTAGAAAAATAATACTCCTAATTTTTTTCTTTAGTACTGTGCATATTTTTTCCCAAGATAATGAAATTGGAATTTTTGCAGGCGGATCCAACTATATTGGTGATGTAGGACCTACCACATATATTAGCCCGTTTTCATATAACGCTTCAACAAACTATGTAGGTGGAGTTATTTTTAGAAAGAATTTTAATGAAAGAATTTCTGCAAGAGCTAAACTTAATTACTCAAAGATTGGAAGTTCTGATAATTGGCCACAAACTGCAGATTATAGACAACAAAGAGGAAAATATTTTAAAAATAGAATAGTTGAAATTGGACTAGGCATTGATTTTAATTTTTTTGAGTTTGATGTTTATGAAAGTTCATTACAAATGACACCATATATAAGTACTGGAATTTCATTTTTTGAATATGATCCTTTAAAATATGACAAGTCGGAATCAATGGCTACACAATATGGAGATGCAACTAGTATCTCAATTCCTGTAACCCTTGGCTATAAAATCAAACCACTAAAAGATTTTATTGTAGCATTTGAAATTACTGCTAATCATAGTTTTACAGACAATTTAGATGGAAGCAGACCTGATAAAAAATTTTTAATATCTACTGATTATTTTGGTTCTACCTTAAGCAAAGATTGGTATGTATTTAGTGGAATTTCTATTACTTATCTTTTTGGCAAAAAAAAATGTTATTGTCCTAACTAATAATTTATGAAAGACTCTCATCAAAATAATATTCCTAAACATGTTGCCATTATAATGGATGGTAATGGAAGATGGGCAAAAAAAATTGGTAAAAAAAGAGCGTTTGGACATGAAAATGGGACTAATTCTGTAAGAGAATGCATTGACGCTTCAATTAAACTTGGAGTAAAAAATTTAACATTATATGTTTTTTCAACTGAAAACTGGAATAGACCAAAACTAGAAGTAAATGCACTGATGGATTTACTTGTTCATTCTCTTGAGAAAGAAAAAGATTCTTTAATTAAAAACAATATTAAAGTAAATGTTATTGGAGACTTGAAATCTTTAAAAAATAAACCTAAATCTAAATTAGAGGATATAATTTCATCAACTAATGGTAATAACAAATTAAATTTAAATCTTGCTATTAGCTATGGATCTCGTCAAGAAATACTTGAAGCTATCAAGGAATTATCTGATAAAGTTAAAAATAACATAATTTCTGTAAAAAATATTGATGAAAACATAATAAATGAGCATCTTTACACCCGAAATTTACCAAACGTAGATCTTTTGATTAGAACAGGAGGTGAAAGTAGAGTTAGTAATTTTTTACTTTGGCAAATAGCATATGCTGAAATGTATTTTACTGACATACTTTGGCCTGATTTTAAAGAGAAAGATTTTTTAGATGCAATTGGAAATTATCAAAAAAGAGAAAGAAGATTTGGAAAAATTAGTGAACAGAAAAAATAATATGTTAGATTTTTTAAAAAAGTTTAGATTTCTTGCATTATTAATGTTCTTATTTGCTGGATTTAATATCCACGCTCAAGATACGCCCTATATAAAAGGTGATGAATATATTTTAAAGGACATTACTGTTAATGGCTTAAAAAACTTTAATGAACAAACTGTTATTACATATACAGGTTTAAAAAAAGGTCAAAAAATAAGAATTCCTGGAGAACAAATCAGTGCAATTATTAGTAAACTTTGGAAACTTGATCTTTTTAGTGATATTAATTTTTACTTAACTAATATTGAGGATGGAGAAGCTTCAATTCAAATTGATATTACTGAACTACCTACTCTATCAGATTTTAAAATAACTGGATTAAAAAAATCTAAAATAGAAACTATAGTTTCAGATACTGAGCTTAAGAAAGGTAAAAAAATTACTGAAAATTTTATTAAAACCACCAAAAATTACATCATTAATAAATACAAAAAAGATGGTTTTTTAAATACTAAAGTTGCTATTAATATAGTTCCTGATACGAGTGATGTTAACTTAAGTAAAATGTTAATTAAGGTTGATTTAGGTGACAGAGTTAAGATTGATAAAATCAACTTTGTTGGAAATGAGATTTCAAAATCTTCTCAACTTAAAAAGAAGATGAAGAACACCAAAGTGAAACTTTTTGGAAGATTTTGGAAAAAATCAAAATTCATTGAAGAGGAATATAAAGAAGATTTAACTTCAATCTTAGACTTCTACAAAGAAAAGGGGTACAGGGATGCTAGAATTCTGACTGATTCTGTAATTACAGATAATAATAAAATAACGATTAATATTGATTTAGAGGAAGGAAACAAATATTATTTTGGAGATATTTCTTTTTTAGGAAACTCAGTATATTCTGATAATTATTTAGCTAGAGCACTTGGTTTATTTAAAGGGGATACATATAATGGAGTTTTATTAAAAAAGAGAATAGCTGACAATACCAAGCCTGACGGAGAAGATCTAACAAATCTATATCAAAATAACGGTTACTTATTTTCTAATATAAATCCTGTTGAGGTTTCTGTTGAAAATGATACGATTAATTTTGAAATTAGAATTGTTGAAGGTAAGCCCGCTTACTTCAATAAAATTAGTGTAGTTGGAAATACAAGAACAAATGATCATGTGATATATAGAGAACTTAGAACTAAACCTGGAAATTTATACAGTAAAGATCAAGTCGTAAGAACAGTGAGAGAGCTTGGTCAAATGGGGTTCTTTGATCCAGAGCAAATAAGTCCAGATTTTAAAAATGTTGATCCTAATGCAGGTACAGTTGATATTGAATATGGATTAGTTGAAAAAGGAGCAAGTCAGGTTGAGCTTCAAGGTGGATATGGTGGTGGTGGATTCATAGGAACATTAGGTTTGTCTTTCAACAATTTTTCTGTAAAAGGATTAAAGGATAAAAGCAAGTACAAACCCCTTCCAATGGGTGATGGACAAGCATTGTCTTTAAGACTACAGGCTAATAGATTTTATAACACTGCAAGTTTTTCTTTTTCTGAGCCTTGGCTTGGAGGAAAAGCTCCAGTTTCATTTTCCACATCAATTTCCAGAACTAAACAATATCGTTATGACTATTTCACTGGACAAGCTAATAAAAATCAATTCTTTGAAATTACAGGTGCACAAATTGGTATAGCAAAAAAATTAAGAGTCCCTGACGATTACTTTATTTTACGTCAGTCTCTTGGATATCAATATTATAATTTAAGTAATTATTATACTGGACTGTTCACATTTGGAGATGGAAAGTCTAATAATATTTTCTATGAAATAGCTTTAGCTAGAGATAATACTTATGTTAATCCGGTCTTTCCTCTTGGAGGATCTCAATTTTCTATAAGCGCTAAACTATCTTTACCTTATTCATTATTTGATGATATTGATTATGATGATTTACAAAACCAAGCTGAATATCAAAATGATGATGGCACACCTGATCAAGCCAAGATTGATCAAGAAAAGTTTAAATGGTTAGAGTTTTATAAAATTAAATTTAACGGGACATGGTACACAAGACTTATCGACAAATTTGTTCTTAAAACCCATGCCGAATTTGGCTTCTTAGGAGCTTACAACAATAAAAGAGGGGTCATTCCTTTTGATAGATTTTATTTAGGAGGTGATGGAATGTCTCAATATGCTATGGATGGTAGAGAAACTGTTGCATTAAGAGGTTACACAAATCAATCTCTTTCTAGCCAAGACGGCTCAACCATATATAATAAGTTTTCTTTAGAACTAAGATATCCAATATCATTAAAACCTGCCGCTTCCATTTTTGCGCTTACATTTTTAGAATCTGGTAATGGGTATGATAAGTTTAGAGATTTTAATCCTTTTAATGCAAAAAGATCAGCAGGACTTGGTATTAGAATCTTCATGCCTGCATTTGGATTACTAGGTATTGACTTTGGTTATGGATTTGATAGTCAATATGAGGGTGATCTTAATGCTCATGGATGGGAGACACACTTTGTTATCGGACAAAACTTTTAGAATACCTATATTTAGCTTAAGATTTAGTTAAATGAAAATATTAAACCTTGTTATAATTGTAACCTCATTTCTTGCTACAAATCAATTATCAGCACAAAAAAGTGAAAGAATAGGAATCATTGACATGGAATATATTCTTTCTAAAATGGAAGATTATACTACAGCCAGTGAACAGCTAGAGGAAAAAATTGGAGAATGGAAAATAGAAATTGAACTTAAATCTAAATACATAGAAAATTTAAAAGATAGCTTAGATATAGAAAGACCATTACTCACAAAGGATTTAATTGATGATAGAGAGTCTGAAATAGATTTTGAAACCAATAAATTATCTGAATATAAAGAGAAAAGGTTTGGAGTAAATGGAGATTGGGTTGCACAAGAATTGTTATTAATAAAACCCATACAAGATCAAGTGCTAAATGTTGTTCAAACTATAGCTAAACAAAAGAAATTTGATAAAATTTTTGATCAATCTGCGGATGCAATTGTGCTATATTCCGAAAAAAAATACGATATTAGCGACCTAGTTTTAAAAAGTATTCTAAGAGAGGATAAATTAGAAAAACTTAATCTTGAATTTAGTGATGAAAGTTTTAATCCAGAATTAGAAGAAAAAAAGAAACTTCTTGAGGAAAAAAAAGCAAAAAAGGCTGAAGAAATAAAATCAAGAAGACAATTAATTTTAAAACAAAAGGAAGAAAAAAGAGAAGCCTATTTAAAAAAAAGAGATAGCCTTCTAAAATTAAGAAGAAAAAAATAACCATTAAAGAATCTAAAAAATGAAAATTTTCAGAAAACTAACAGCAGCATTTTTACTACTATTTGTTACTATGACTGCAACTGCACAAAGTAAAATTGCTCACATCGACAGTCAAACTTTAATTAGTGAAATGCCCGAGGTTAAAGAAGCGCAAGCTCAATTAGAAAAGTTACAAAAAACTTATGCTACTGAAATTGATGCTTCAATGAAAGAGTACCAGACTAAGCTTCAAACTTATTCTGCAGATGCTCAAAATCAGACTCAGGTAACTAATGATGCAAGACAAAAGGAATTAGCTGGAATGGAACAAAATATTCAACAATACCAACAAACAGCTTCTCAAGACATTCAAAAGAAACAAGCTGACTTACTTAGACCTTTAATAGAAAAAGCTAGAGCTGCAATACAAAAAGTAGCTAGAGCTCAAGGATTTGAGTATGTTATTGATGGAACCCAAGGAGGAAGCTTAATTCTTTCTGATGGTAAAGATTTAATGGAAGACGTAAAAAAAGAACTAGGGTTCTAAAAAACGTTTTTTAAACAAAGAATATAACTACCTAATTTCCTTAGGTAGTTTTTTTTTACTTTTACTTTATGCATAATAATCCTATCGGCATTTTTGACTCTGGAGTAGGTGGAATTACAATTTTAAATTCCATAAAAGAAATAATGCCAAATGAGGATATAATTTACTTTTCTGATAATTTCAATTCTCCTTATGGAGAAAAATCTGAAGAGGAAATTAAAAACTTAAGTAAAAAAAATTCTAATTGGCTGTTAGATAGAGGATGCAAAATAATCGTTGTGGCTTGTAATACAGCAACAACTAACAGCATCTCTTTTCTTAGAGCTAATTTGAATGTTCCTTTTATTGGGGTTGAACCTGCAATAAAACCTGCAGCCAACAATACTAAAACAGGATCTATTGGTGTGCTAGCAACTAAAGGGACTTTATCAAGTGGGCTTTTCAATATGACCTCCAATGACTATTGTTCTGAGATAAACATTATAGAAACAGTTGGAGAAGGTTTAGTAGATTTAATTGAAAATGGTATACTTAAGGGCAATAAATTAGAGTTATTGTTATATAAATTTTTAAAACCAATGCTTAATGCTAATATCGATCATTTAGTTTTAGGTTGCACTCATTATCCGTTAATTATTGAGAGTATTAAGAAAATTATCCCAAATAATATTAAAATACTAGATAGTGGAGCGGCGGTTGCTAAACAAACTAAAAATATATTAAACCAACATAGTTTACTCAATAATAAAAAAGGGTCGAATTCACAATTTTATTGTAATTCAACTAACACAACTTTAAAAAAAATACTAGGTACTAAATATCAAATTGAAACCATATAAAATGAATCAACATACTATTAAATTTAAAGAAACTAGCAGAGAAGAAGAACTTGAATTTTACTCCAATATTTTCTTGTCCGAGGAAAGAATCGAGTTTAATAAAATCGAAGAAACAAATGATTTTCCTTTAATTCAACAAATCTTTTATTTACCATTTGTAAAAAAAGTTACTTTAAATAAACACTCTATATATATTGAAAAACTTAATATTTTAAAATGGGAGGATGTTCAAGAAGAATTATGTACACAATTGCAAGATTTCTTAAATAAAGGAGGCCTAGTTAGTAAAAATCAAATAAAAAAAGCATATCCAGTTACTGTTTATGCAGAAAGTACGCCTAACCCAAATGCAATGAAGTTTGTAGTTAATAAAAGAATCGTTAATGATATTTTTGAATTTAAATCAATTGATGAAACCAATGACTCTCCTTTGGCTAAATCATTATTTGGATTTCAATTTGTCAAAGAAGTATTTTTTGACTTTAACTTTGTATCAATAATTCAAAACTCTGAATATGATTGGCAAGAAAACGTAATGGATGTAAGAGAGTTTATAAGATCTTTTATTCAGGACAACAATACAATTGTTTTTGAAGAAAATATCAAAAAGTCAAAACCGGAAAAACAAAATATTGAGTACGATGATGTGTCTAAAGAAATAATCAAAATAATTGATGAGAACATAAAACCCGCAGTTGCTTCTGATGGAGGAAATATTCTTTTTGAATCTTATGAAAAGGATACTAAAAAAGTAAATGTAATTCTACAAGGAGCCTGTAGTGGATGTCCCTCATCAACTATTACTTTAAAAAGTGGAATAGAGACGATGCTAAAAGATATGCTACCAGGAATGATTTCTGAAGTTAATGCTATTAACGGTTGATACTGTCTAATATAAAATTCTTTAAATAAGCTGGCTCAAAATAAGCAATATCTTCAAATTCTGAATTGCTATATTTTTCATAAGAAAGTAACGCCATTTCTTTTGAAGAGGGTAATTCGTCTGTTTTGTAAAAATTTAGATTATTGTTTGTCTTTATTAGCTCCTTGCATTTTTGCTGACCACTTCCAATAAAATACAACTTATTCTTTTTAGAGTATTGACTAAATGACTCGCTATTAATTATTGTAGGAGAATCTTTTTCAATTACGTTGTAGTGACTATCAAAAATTGCAGAGTAAACTTCATCACGCCTAGCATCTAAAACTGGAATTATTAGACCTGAATCTATTTTTATTTTTTTTGAAAGTACTAATAAAGTTGAAATTGAAATTAGTGGGATATCAAGTGAAAAACATAAACCTTTAGCAGCAGCCACTCCAATTCTTAAACCTGTGTAAGATCCCGGTCCTTTACTAACGGCAATGGCAGATAAATCTTTAATATCAATATTTTGTTGCTTTAAAACACCATTAATATATGAATGCAGTTTTGTGGAATGGGAATATTTTTCATCGTTTTTTTCCTTTAATGAAAGTAATTCTCCATTTTTTGAAAGTGATACAGAACAATTAGTTGAAGAAGATTCAATATTTAAAATATAGCACATCTAATTTACAGTAATTGGAACACCAAAATAAAATTCTAGAACTTTCAGTTTGAATATATAGTCGTATTTAGTTCTTATAAGTTCAAATTGAGCTAACTCATAACGTTGTTTAGCTTGAGAAAAATCAAATGAATTCATTGTTCCTATTTCAAATTTATCCGACGCATATTCAAAAGCTTGCTTTCTTGCTGCTAGTAACTTGACTGACGCTTGATATGCTTTTATAGCACCTTTAGCATCATTATAGGATTGATTAACTGTATTTTCTAGATCTAATTTTTTTTGTTCTAATGAATTAACACTTCTGAGTATATTAATTTTAGATCTGTCAATATTATTTCTAGTACTAAAATTATTTAAAATAGGTATAGACAAGCTAAGTCCAAAATTTTGCCCCTTATTTAAATCAAATTGATCTGAAAAGGATAATGGTTTTTCTGTTCTGTATATTGGATATGGAGCAACAACTTTTTCATTTGTACTTTCGACAAAACCAATTGTGTTTAAATCAAATTCACCAGTTGGAACGATTCTATCACTGTAGCTTATTCTTGAACTGTATGAATAAAAAGCTGATAACCTGGGCATGGATAATGCTTTTGAAATTTCTAAATCCTTCTTAGCTATTTCGACATTAGTTTCAATTAATTTTATATCTTTTTTATTTTCCACAGCATAACTAAAAATTTCAGTCGGTGTTTTGGATAAAATATCAGAAACAGGAATATCATATTTTTCGTTGGCAATTTGAAAGTTTTCGTAATCATCAATCAAAATAAGTTGTGCTAGTGCAATTTTAGAAAGGTAGAAAGCATTTTGTGCATCAACTACACTTTTTTCCTGGGAAGCTAGGTTTGCTTCAACTTCATAAATGTCTCCCCTTGGAATAACACCTGAGCTTATTAACTTCTTAGTTCTGTCCAGTTCTTTTTTAGTAATTTCTAATTGTAAATTTTGAGCAGACAGAGCTTCTTTACTAAACAAGACTTGTAGGTATGAATTTGCAACTAGTAATGCTACATTTTCGCTCATATCTTCAAGTTGATATTGACTAGCTAAAAGAGATAAATTAGCTCTGTGCAATCTTTTTACATTTTGTAATCCATTGTATAGATCTACATTTAAATTTAAATTCATTGATGAAAATTGTGTAGTCACATTTTCTAATAAACCAGTTGTAATATTCTGATTTAATCCAATATTCCATGAATGATTTCCTCCAATGTTTACGTTTGGTAAAAAATTTCCAATAGCTCCCTTCTTTTCGATTTCTGTATTTACGTAGTCTAATTGAGATTGTTTAATAGAAATGTTCATTTCTAAGGCTCTTTTAACACACGCTTCTAGGGTCCAAGGTTCTTGTGCATATTGGTGACCTGAAAGCAATACCGTTAAAAATATTAATATAATTTTTTTCATAATTCTTTTATTGCTTTAATTATCGTATCCAGCATCCTCACCCTCAACTTCTCCTCTTTTATCTGGTTCAGTTCTATTCCACACTTTTATTTTATCTGTTTTAGAAACCCCACTTATAAGTTCAGCATTAACTCCATCTGAAATACCTAGCTTTACATTTTTTCTTTCAAACTTTTGAGAAGAAGTCTCAATTTCAACATAAGGTTTTTTAGTTTTAGAATCGTACTGTAATAATGCTTCACTAATCGCTAAAACATCCTCTTTCTTATTAGCTACAATTGATGCATTTGCACTGTATCCCGCTCTAACTACATATTCATCATCTAAATAAACTTCTCCCTCAATTTTAAATTGAATTGCTCCTGCTACTTCTGTTCCTTTTGGTGCAATTAACCTAAGTTTTGCTTCGTATTCTTTACCCTCAATGGCTCCTAATGTAACTACTAAAGGCATATCTACTTTTAATTTTCCAACTTCACCCTCATCAACTTGACCTTCAAAAATCATTTTGTTAAGATCAGCAATTGTAGCTATTATGGTTCCCGCATTAAATGTATTTGCTTGAATTACTTGATCTCCCTCTTCAACAGGAATTTCTAAAATAGTTCCTGAAACTGTTGCTCTAACATTTGTATTTGTAATTGTTGAGCCACCTGAAGATCCTAATTTAATAATCTGTAAATCACTTTTAGCATTGGATAAATTCTGCATGTCTTGATTGTATCTCAGAGTTGCTGAATTAAAATCTTGTTCAGAAATAATTTCTTTTTCATAAAGAACTTTATTTCTTTCGTACTCAATTTTAGAGTTGTTCATGACTATCTGAGCACTTTTGACTCTTCCTTCAGCACTATTCAAAGTTTGTTCATTTGGAACCACTTTAATTTTTGCAATCAAATCACCTGTGGAAATTTCATCACCTTCTTCAACATACAGTTCTTGTATTATACCTGCTATTTGAGGTACAACATTTACTTCATCTTCAGGCAAAACTTTTCCAGTAGCTACTATTTTATCTTCGATTGTAGCAGTAATTAAAGTTTGTGTTTCATACTGAATTGCAGATGTACTATTTGATTTAACGAAAAATGCAATTGAAAATAATATTCCAAAGCCTAAAGCAAATAGTCCTACGTATTTTAAATATTTCATGGTTATTAATTGTTTTTAATTATTCTTCTCTTAAAGCGTCTATTGGTTTTATACTTACTGCTCTTTGAGCAGGAATTATTCCTATTAATGTTCCTAGAATTATCATAAACCCAAGAGCTCCTAAAACATACGGAATAGGTACAGTTGGGTTAGTGTATGGGAAATCTGTCATGTCAATTGTAGCTGCATTAATTCCATACAAAACAAAAGATCCAAGTATGATTCCAATCACACCAGCTAATGTTGTTAAAAACACAGATTCTAAGATTATTTGAGATCTTACCTCACTTGGTGTTGCTCCTAAAGCTCTTCTAATTCCAATTTCTTTAGTTCTTTCCTTAACAGAAATAAGTAATATATTTCCAATTCCTATGACTCCAGCTAAAATTGTAGTAATTCCAACAACAAGAGATAAAAAAGTTAATCCGTTTGCAAAATTCATTGTCTTTCTAAAAACTTCACCCAAGTTAAATCCTGCAATGGCTCTTTCATCATCGGGATGTATTTTATGAATTTCTTTTAAGGTTGCTTTTATTTCTTTTTCGACTCTAACTCCATTTGCATTTTCATCTGCAGCTATCATGAAAAAATTGACATTTTCTCCTGTATTAAAAATCTTTTTAAATGTTGCAAAAGGTATATAAATATCACCGTCATCTCCAAAACCACCACCTTGAACAAATTTATGAACTCCAACTACTCTAAAGTTCATTTTGTTTATACTAATGAACTTCCCAATTGGATCTTCATCTTCCTCAAACAGTTCTTCCTGAGTTCTTTCACCAATCACACAAACTTTTCGTTCATATTTGATATCTGATTCGTTTATAAATCTTCCACCATCGTAAATTTTTGAGGTTGCAATCTTAATGTATTCCGGATACTCACCATAAATAGCATATGTACCTGTTTTAGTTCCTCTTACGATGTTTCCTCCAGCAGAACCAAATACACCAGCTACATTTCTTGGTGCTATAAACTTAATACCTTGGACTCTTTTTTTAAGGACATCAACATCACTTAATTTTAGCTGAATTCCTCTCTCAGCCTTGTAACCGGCATAAGGAAGACTTGTGTATTGTGCCCAGACAAAAATACTGTTGGAAGCTATGGATTGAAATGCTCTTTCAAAGCCGTTATCAAGACCTTTAGAAGAACCCGCAAGTGTAATATAAATAAAGATTCCCCACAGAACTCCTATCATAGTTATTATGGTTCTTGTTCTATTTTTTTTAATAGAACCAAAT
>Ga0233399_1000701_pt1 | contig 12380 bp, 9 predicted proteins | sample 43DmetaG_FD_182698 | JGI IMG/M metagenome (GOLD analysis project Ga0233399, IMG submission 182698) | Seawater microbial communities from Monterey Bay, California, United States - 43D | ecosystem: Environmental > Aquatic > Marine > Coastal | place: USA: California | collected 2016-11-08 | reverse complement strand
CCCCAACCCCAACCCCAAGTTACCCTTAAGTCATAATAATTAAATTTGTAATGATTTTTGAAATTATACTATTTCAAATTATAACATTTAAATATTAAAAACCTAGTTTATAATATTTAATATAAAACTTTAAAACACCACTATTATGAATATAAAAAGTAACAAAGCTTTAATTCCTGGTTAAATGAGATAAAGTTCATAATAAATTAATTAAAACAACTTTAACAAGATAAATAGGAAACCATCTAATTTAAATTTATCCAATGAAAAAATAGTTTTGTTAAAATCTTGTCATAATAAAATCAATTCAAAGGTTTCATATGAATTTTTTATATTAATGATTATAGTAAGATTTTTACTAAAATGTTTTAACATAAAAAAATTAAACTCTTAAAGGAAAAATTAAAGTTAATGATAATGAAGATGATGACATAATTATAGAGGATATTATATATGAGTTAAAAAATTAGTTAGAATATTAAAAAAAGAATTAAATTTTTTTTGAATCAAATATATTTTAAGTCTAATAATAAAATTGTTTTCTTTAAGTAAATATATATAAATTAGTATTTTTTAGAAATGTAAAATTTTGATTAATATCATTTAAAACCGTAATTTTAAGACTCACTTGAAGAATACGAAACCTAATATCACAATGCTACTTAATCAAATAATTATTATTTAAGAGTAAATATATTTAGATAAAAGTTATAAATATATTCAGATATTGAAAAAATAAACAGATTAAAATACGATGGATATCCTTTTTTTCATTTTAGAAAATCTATTTTGTAATTTAAAGCTAGAGTTTCTCTTATTTGTGAAAAAATTAGTAAAAATTCTTTTTTTGAAGCCATAGTTATTTGTGTTATTCTATTTAACTCGTAAATTTTTATATACTATAGATTTATTATGATAAGTGCTTATGATGAAAATTCTGATTTTTATTAAATTTTAGATAAATTTTTCGTTTACTTTTACTTATCAGAAGGAATTATAAAATATTTTGCATACGGGTATTAATAAAATTTATAAGATTTATATTGGGTAAAAATTCATATTTATCAAATAATTGGAATATAATGGATTTCATAATTATTGTTACAAGTATACTTTAATAAATGAGTTCATCTTTTGATTTGAAATCACTCAGAGTTCTGAGAGTTTTAAGACCATTAAAAACTGTATCTAAAATAAAATCATTAAGAAAAATGGTTAATACTTTATTTTCATCTTTCACTATGCTCACGAATATATTAGTTATTATATTGTTCTTCCTAACAGTTTTCGCGATTGTTGGTTTGAAATTATTTCAAGGCTCATTTAAGAATATATGTATTGACTTTAATACAGTATTTTTCTTATTTAATTAAGGGAGTATTGTAAACATATAATAATTAATTAATAAGATGTATTGATGATATCTCTTGTTTCGATTATACTGGAATATAGGGAGTTTGTGCTAAATACTTACAAACCCCTGAATTAAACTTTCTAAATTACGATTAATTTTTTTATTCTTTTATAATTGTAATATAATATTATTTAGATTTTTCAAACTTGTACTTTAGAAGGCTGGACAGAAGTTATGATATATGAATAAAAAACTATAGGATTCATTACATGGATATTTAATGTATTTATAGCATTTATTGGCTCTTTTGTATTAATAAATTTATTATTGGCTATAGCTGCACTTAAATTTTTACAATCTTAAGTAGAAGTACATATAATTTTTGAAAGGAATAATAAGAAGATATGGTAGAATAAGTTGATTGGGATTTTAAAAAGTGTCTAAATCTTAAATTATACCGTAAAGATGAAAATTAAAATTAAGAATAGCATGTATATAATAATAAATTACTAGTAAAAAAAATCACTTTAAGATATATATCATATAATAAAACATAAAATTATAATTTCTAAGAAAAAACTTACAAAAAATAGAATTTCTAAAGTATAAAAATTTGTATCAAAAATGAGATAATCTCTTGATATTAACAAATTTATTTATAACAACTCTTAATAGAGTTCAAATACATATACAGACTAATTTTTAAGTTCATCTTAAAATTAGTATTCATAAAAATTATCACAATTAGAAAGTATATATAAAGATAAGCAAAATTAAAAGATATCAAGCTTAAGATTATAAAGAAATTACGCATATTTAAATTAAGATGAAAATTGTGAATTCGATTTAAAAAAATTAAATAAAAAAAATTGCAGACTATCTACATCCCATATAATAAATAAATAAAATAAATCATAAATTATGGATAATATAGATGATAAATAAGAAAAATTTCAAAAAGTATAATCTAGATAAACAAAAACTTTGAATAATATAAATATTAAACCACATTATATTGTAAATTAAAAGAAAAAAGATACTTAAAGTAGTTAATAAAAAACTCCTGAAGATTGGTTGATATCTGACAAAGATATCTCTGTGACAGATGATAAGGAAGATGATTTGAATATATAGAATTATAGCGATGAAATTTAGGAAATGTATTAATATTTGTATCCGTAAAAATAACATTTGAAAATATATTGTGATCATAATGTTTAAACAAATTAATAATAAGTCAAAAATATTATGAAATCTAGAATAAAAAAAAATTAAAAATTATTATAAGAAAAATTAGATGAAGACTTTAGAAATTAATCTCTTAATATTCTTTATACAATGAATAAATTATACAGTAAAATAATTTTTATAGTAAATTTTATTTTAATCGACAATTTGTTCATTAAAATGATATTTGCTATAAAAATTTAAAATAGAACCATCAATTATGGATCATGAACATGATGATGATTATGATGAAGATGATATTAATTATCACAATGTAAAATATTATTAGATGAAAAATGATTTAAGATATAAATTAGTAAATTCAAGAATTAAATCAATTTATTATAATGAATTTAAAAAATCATTGATATAAGAATATAGAGGGTAAATTATTTTATAAATTTTTACATAATTGATTATTTAATGACTAGAATATAAATTTCACAAAAAAGAATAATAAAGAATTTCATAAATTATAATTTAATAAAAGATAAATATGAATAATAAGAAATTATATCAAAGAAACCAATAAAAAAGATAATTGATAAAAAAGCGATTGAAAATAAATTATACTAGTAATTAAGTACACAAAGTAATAAAATATTATATGACATGTCTGGTTAAATAATTTTAAAAATTATATATTTTTGATATAAATTACTGAATAATTTATAATAAACCATTATTGTAATGAGAAGCATAATTTTCAAATTACAGTTTTTAAAAATGCTCTTTATGATTTTTTATCGGATTTTAATTCTGATTTGTATTTCATAAGATATATTTGTAAAACACTATTATATTAATCAGAAATTTCATATAATCATTAAAATATTAAATTAAGATAATTAATGTGAATAATAAACTAAAAAAAATGAAAAAAAATAAACATTTTAATTTTAATAATAAAAAAACTAAATTCAATCAATTGAGGGATTTTTTGATCACGAAAATAATTAAGGTTTCAATGCTGTCAAAGTAATTAATATTTATAAAAAATCTTAAGATTTAAAATTTTAAAATATTTATACAGGATAAAGTCTTATAAATTTTAAATGATGGATAAGATTATATACATGTAGATTTTCCAGGAATGGATGTTTATAAATTAAATAAAAAAGAGAAGTAATTTAAAGATTTTGCTGAAAATAGAATGAATTAATTGATGCATGGTGCTACGTACGATTTTTTGAATTACAATATATGGGATTTTTCATTTTATGGAGTGATTTTCGCATTTAGAAGATATTTGATAAGAATGATAAATAGTTAGGCATTTGACACATTCATAATTTTTACAGTAATAATTATGATATACATAGATAATTTTCAATACTATTTTAATGTGTTTCGTAGGACTTGTAGATTAAAAAGTCGTAGAAAATGAATTTAAATAGTATATATATAATAAAAAAGAATTAATTTTGCATTTACAATAATATATATAGTTGAAATGGTAATGAAAATAATAGCTCTATCACCACAAGGATATTTTTTTTAAAGTGTTAATATATTTGATTTTATAATATGCAATTTTAGTATTGTAGATTTATGTAACATTTCAATTTATTTATAGTTATTGAAAGTTAATTATAATTAAAATCATTTAGACAATTAAGAATTTTAAAATCATTTAGAGTTTTAAAAGTTTTTAGAATATTAAGATAATTAGAATATATTTAAGTTATTTAAAATGCTATTAGAGAATCATTTTATAATTTAATCAACATTTGTAATTATATATTATTATAGCAATATTAATGATCATTTTTCTTTTTGTTTTTTCATTATTAGGAATGTAAATATTCAAAGGATAGATTTCTTCTGAAAAATTAGTTCATTATAGAAATTATTGGATTAATTTTGATAATTCATTTATGAATACTTTTTAAATTATGACCTTGTATTAATTTTAATTTTTAGAGAAAATTGGAATTTTTTACTATATATGGCTTTTGATTCATAATAAAATTAGTTACTAACATTACTATATATGATAATTTGGATCTTTGTAGGAAATTATGTATTATTAAATCTAGTTTTGGCTATTTTATTAAATGGTAAATTATATAATAATAAAAATAATTATGATATAAAGGTTTTGGAATGAAATACGATGAAGACGAAGATATTTTCATGGATAATTTATAGTAAATATAATAAAATATAATAGAGTTGATTATATAGTATAATAATAAAACTATCAATAATAATAATTAAATCCTAAAAAGACTAATTTTTAAGAAAAGATACTAAAAATATTAAGAAAGAAATCATACATATTATTTGAAAATGTATATAGTGAAAATTCTTTATATTTATTTGGAAAGTAAAACCTTTTTAGAATAAAGTAATTATAAATTTATAACAGATGTTATGAGATATGTAAAAGTAGATATTTTCCAAATTTCATTCTTTTTGTGATATTATTATCATCTTGCAAATTAATAATAGAAACTTATATTACCCTATCTACTTCATAGAATTTTATATAAGCATATTATATATATATTATAGTTTATGCTTATTTTTGATTATTGTATTAATACAGTATTTTTTCTTGAATTTATATTCAAAGTCATTAGTATGGGATTTTTGTTTGATAATGGCTGCTATTTAAGAGATTATTGGAATATTCTAGATTTCTTTATTGTTACCTTCAGTATTATTGATATGTCGTTTTCAGATTAGAATTTTGGATTTTTAAAAGTTTTATCTTAAAATAATAGATTATTAGAATGCTAAGAATTTTATAGCCTTTAAGATTTATATCAAGAAACCCATCCATGAGAATATTAGTTAATTCTTTAATCGATTCCATTGCTGGTATATTAAATGTAGCATTAGTCATTTTGTTAATATGGTAATTTAAATTTAATATATAAATTATATAAATTTAATATATAAATTTAATATATAAATTTAATATATAAATTTAATAAATAAATTTAATATATAAATTATATAAATTTAATATATAAATTATATAAATTTAATATATAAATTTAATATATAAATTTAATATATAAATTTAATATATAAATTTAATAAAAAGGTCAATGTTTGCAATATTTTTTATAAATTTGTTGTAAGATACAGCTGGTTTTTGTGATTTGATGCCTTTAAATTAAACTTTATATTATGTAAATTAGTAAGATTGTCCATCATACGGTGGTATTTGGCATTAATCAGATATTAATTTTAATAATATATTAAATGGATTATTAAGTTTATTCGTATTATCAACATTGGAAGGATGGCCAGATTATACAAATTAAGTAGTAGATGGAAATTCACCAAATATTGGACCAGTTTAAGATAATTAAATTTGGGTAAAATATTTATTTGTCTTTTTTATATTAGTTGGTAGTATTTTTTGTGTAAATCTATTTGTAGCTATTATTAGTATGAAATTTGATGAGGCATAAAGAAAAAATTAAGAGAAAATTATAACTTAAGACTAATAAAATTGGATTTAAATGGTAAAAATATTATTAAATTATAATAATTTATTTAGTAAACTTTGATATAAAATGAAAACATAAATTTAGATTTTTATTTTACCCCTGATACTCCGTTAAAATAAAGTATATACTATATTTTGAATAATTCTTTATTTGAAGTTTTTATAATGTTTTTAATTATTGGAAATATTATTGTTATGGCTATTGAATATGATGATATGCCTAAAGATTTTGAAGGAATACTTAATAATTTTAGTGAATTTTTTACTGTTTCATTTATTATTGAATGTATTCTTAAATTATATGTATCGGGAATGAGTTAATACTTTAAATCTGATTGGAATAAGTAATATTGTCTTTTTGAAAAAACATTTTTTTTATATTTCATAGTTTTTATACAAAAATATATTTTTTTTAATAATTTAAAATTTTCAAAGGCAAAATTTTATGAAATTATAAATCTGCGAAATTAAAAAATGTTTTTTTATAAAAAAACCTTAATAATTGATTTAGATTTGATTTTTTGGTTGTGGTTATTAGTATATTTGATTACACATTTTAAGAATTATTAAGCGATATATTAGGAGATAATAATGGATCACAATTTATAAAATTGATAAGAATTTTCAGAATAATTCGTACATTAAAATTAGCAAAATCAATGGATGGATTATAAAGATTAGTAAGAACAATTATATTTTCACTAAATTCGTTGTTAAATGCTACTAGTTTATTATTTTTAGTTTATTTCATATTCAGTATATTAGGATGTTTCTTATTCAGCGATATCAAATATATAGTAATAATATTAATTATAATCTACTATTATTAATAATAAAATAGAAAAATGATTACAGGAATCCTCTTACTAATTATTAACTTTTAGGCATATAACCTTATGTTGGATTTAAAGATTTTTTAGAATCTTTTTTAACTTTGTTTAGAATATCTACAGGAGAAGATTGGTATAGAATTATGTTTGATGTAACAAGAAATAAATAATCTTATTAATGTATAGAAGGTGACAGTTGTGGAAATTGTAATCGAAATTCTTTGAAAGTTAGGTTAAATCTTTTTAAAAATTATAAAATTTTCAAAAGATTTCCCTAATTTTTGAGGAAATAAATTATTTTAAGATGGATATGTGATGTTTTTTGTATTTTTTATAGTAATAGCATAATACACAATGTTAAATGTATTTATTCTAATTCTTATGCAATAATTTGAATAAAATTATATCAATTAAGATAATCCTTTGAATCTTTTTTAATAAACTTAAAATAAAATATAATATTTATGGTCATTAACTTGCGATAAACATAATTTTTCATATATGAAAAAAGAGGATTTTATTGATTTATATTTAAAATTAGATCAACCATATGGAATAGGATATAATTTTTAGTATAATGAATATTTATTTCGTGATTTAGAAGAATATTAATAAATATCATAAAGTCAAAAAAAGTAATAGTTATATATATTATAATATTATACTATTATAATATTATACTATTATATATTATACTATTATAATATTATACTATTATATATTATACTATTATAATATAAATATTATATATTAATATAAATAAAAGAAAAGCTTTTTTAAATATAATGAGAATGAATATAACTTTTAATGAATTTGATATGACATATTTCAATGATATAGTATTTAAAATATATAAACAATAATTTACAGAACTTAAATAAGATTTTAATATTGCCTATTACAATGGTTAGTCATTAGTATAGGAATCTGAATAAAAAACAATAAAAAATATTTAAGAAAAGAAATAAAATGTATTAAAAATAATTTTAGAAACCATTTTTGGCAACAAATAAATAAATTTAATAAAAATAAATTTAATAAAGATAACATTAAAGATTTAATCCAATCTAAGTGCTATTATAATAAACTATAGCATATAAATCATGGCTAAATTACGCAAGTTAATAATAACCTGTTTAAGAAAAGGTTTAATTATCAAGAAAAGATGATAGTCTTTAATCATCATTAAGTTAAAGCGATTATAAAAGTATAGATAATAGTAGTTCTAAATATGAATAGTCATATTTAAAAAATAAATAAAATATGGATGATGATAGTTAATTATCATTATAAATCGTAGATGAGAGAAGTATTAGCTAATATTTTCAATAAGATATATAATAGATTTAAATATAATAAAATAATATTTAGAAATAATATTAGTGTAATTTAAATGATTAGAATTTTGTTTACTAATCAGTTGTTGACATTAGTTTTGATAATGATATGTCTGATTGAGATTTTTATTTATAAATTTATTATTAATTAAAATTATTCATATAAATGTTTAAATTATAATATAAAAATTGTCCATTTTTCAATAAGATTATAATATTTCTATCCACAATCATTTATGTAGCAAGTTTTTTTACTTAAACAATATAAGATAAATTAGTAAATGTACCATTTCTAACTATATATAACTTTTAATTGCATAGAATAATAACAGCCTGTTTTTTCCATTAAAGTTTTTTTTATAAGATTAAAGACTTCTTATAATTACTACTTTCTATGATTTTTATGATGCCTATTTCAATAAATATAGAAAGATAAAAAGGATCTGTCTATTTTATACTCGAATTTCTATTATTTACTACAGCAATTTAAATAATATACACTTTCACTATGCTAATAATGTCAAAATTTATATTAAAATTAATACTAACTTATTATAGTTGTGGATTATCTAGTTTAGTAATTATATACATTACAATAAAGTAATATTTATAAATAATAGATGCTTGAAATTTCCTGATTAATAAAGTTATTTAGAATCTAAATATTATCCTTTTATTATTTTAATTTTATTTAGTTTAATTCGGTTTTAAATTGATATATTTTTAGCTTTTTTAATTGCATATGTAAATTTTGTCTATGAATTAGGAATTAGTGATAAAAAAATATAATAATATGAAGTTTATTTTAAATGTATTTCAAAAAGTTAAGGATTTATTTTAATGTAAAATAGAAGAGACAAAGAATCATAAATTCTGCCTTTAGGAATGAATTAAATAGTTAAAAAAAGATAAATATTTTACGACTGAAATATGATTATATTATTTATAATATATAATTAATGTCTGGATACGATACTGCTTTAACAGTTTTTTCACCAAATGGTCATTTATTTTAAGTAGAATATGCAACAGAGGCTGTAAAGCGTGGTTTATGTTCTATTGGATTAGTTTACGATTAAGGAATTATATTAGGTATGTATATATTTAATAAAAAGCTGTTGAAAAAAAGACATAATCTAAATTATAAGGAAATAAAACATCTAAAAAAATTATTCATCTAGACAATAACCTATCTGTTGCATTTTCAGGTTTAAATGCTGGTATATAATATTAATATAGACGCTAGAATTTTATTGAATTTAGCAAAAGTACACTGTTAATCTTATAGACTTAATTATGATGATACTCCTAGCATTTAAAATGTAGCATCATATGTTAGTGGAGTTTAATAGAAATATACTTAAAAAGGTGGAGTTAGGTTAGTTATTTATTTTTTAAAGACCCTTCGGAGTCTCCACTTTGATAGCCGGATTTGATAGTGATAATCAACCTAGATTAATTTAAACTGATCCTAGTGGGTCATGCACTGAATGGAAAGCAGCTGTTATAGGTAGAAGTTCTAAATAAATCATGGAATTTATGGAAAAAAACTATACTGATGATAAAATTAGTTTGGAAAATGTAATTTATATTTTTATAATATTATATTTTTGATAAATAAAAATATATTAGGGATTGTAAATCGCATGTAAAGCATTAAATGAAGTTGTAGAAAGTGCCAGAACTAATATAGATTATTGTGTAATATCTTATAATAATATCAAAATATTAAACGATTAAGAAATTTAATCTTTAGTTGATATAATTGAATAATAATGAAAATTAAATATATTAAATGCTAATAATAAATTAAATGCTCGTAATAAAAATCTAAAACTAAATCTATAATTAACTTAATAAATCAGTAAACTCTTTTTTTGGGGGGAACAACTGGGAATTCTTTTTCGTCTAAAGTTTCCATTATAACATCAGCATAATCTAATTTAACTTTTCCAGTTTTTATATCTATTGTGCTGAAAGTATGTTTCATCCAATTTTTATCATCTCTTTCCTATAATAACATGAAAATACTGAATAATCATCTCTAGCATGAGCACCTCTTGACTCTTTTCTATTTTATGCACTTACCATAGTATGTTGAGCTTAAATCAAAAGATTATCTAATTCCATAGCTTCTATCAAATCAGTATTCCACACTAATCCTCTATCTTTAATACCAATTTCTTCAAATTTTTCATAAGTTTTTTACATTTATTCACAACCTAATATATTTCATTTATCAACCTTCTACTAATGTTTTTTCTACTCTATAAACTGCAGCTTTTGTTTACATCGTTCTTTACATTTCATCTCTTATTTTAGATGTCTAATATTGACCTTTTGAATATCTTAATTTGTCCAATCTAGCTATTTTATATTTATAAATATTTATATAATTTACCAATAGTTTCTTCTCCTGCATTTGCTGGTAAATCAGGTTATTTCTATCCAGGTTTATACAACTCTTTAGTTTTTAAAGCAGCAGCTCTTCCAAATACAACAATATCTAATAAAGAATTGGCTCCTAATCTATTAGCCCCATGAACTGATGCACAAGCTGATTCACCAGCTGCCATTAAACCAGGAACTATAACTCTTTTATTATCTTTATCTAATTTTACAACCTCAGTATGATAATTTGTTGGAATACCTTTTATATTATTATATTTACCTCCCATGTTATAGTGCACAGTTGGTAAAACTGGAGCAGGTTCTTTATTAACATCAACACCGGCAAAAATCTTGGCTGATTCTTATATACCTGGTAATCTTTAATGTAACATCTCAGGTGGAATATGATGTAAATTTAAATGAATATGGTCTTTTTAAGGTCCACAACCTCTACCTTCCAATATCTCAACAGTCATTGCTCTAGATACTACGTCTCTACTGGCCAAATCCTTAGCAGATGGAGCATATCTTTCCATAAATCTTTCACCCTATAATTTATTTATATATTTATTTTTATATTTATATATATTTATATTATTACATTAGAATTTGTTAAGAAACCACCTTCACCTCTACATCCTTCAGTCATAAGACATCCTGATCCATAGATACCAGTTGGATGGAATTAAACAAACTCCATGTCTTCTAAAGGCAATCCTGCTCTTGCCACAGCGGCACCACCGTCACCAGTACATGTATGAGCAGAAGTACAACTTTAATAAGCTCTTCCATAACCACCTGTTGCCATGATAACATTATTAGCTCTGATTCTATGAATACTTCCATCTGCTATAGACATAACCATAATTCCTCTACAAGCTCCTTAATTATCCATTATTAAATCCAAAATGAAATATTCTACAAAAAAGATACAGTTATATCCTAAAGCACGACCGAATAATGTATGCAACATAGAATGACCTGTTCTATCAGCCACACATGCAGTTCTGTAAGCTTAACCTCCAGTTCCATCTAATTATTTTTTTTATAATACATTTTAAAGATTATCCACCAAATGCTCTCTAATAAATTTTTCCTTATTCATTACGTGAAAATGGCATACCGTAAGATTCTAACTCCAAAACAGCTGCAGGAGCTTCTTTACACATATAATGACTATATACATTTTTTATAAATTTATATTGTAAAAATATAAAAAGATTTTATTAAAATAGTAAATAAAAAACTTATATTATTTTAAGTTTTTTGAAATATATTATTCTAAAAATAGATATTATCTAAATATTTATAATTTACACTGAATCTTAATCACCAAGCCAATCACTACCTTTTATAGTATCATAACCATGCCATCTCCAGTCATCTTCTGTCATATTTCCTAAAGCAGCATTAATTCCTCCTTATGCAGCAACTGTATGAGATCTAGTTGGGAATAATTTTGTAATACAAGCTGTTTTAAATCCTTATTCTACTAATCCAAAGGCAGCTCTAAGACCAGCACCACCGGCTCCAACAACCACTGCATCATATGTGTGATCTATTATTGTATAATTTCCTAATAGTGGAGATTATTATTATGAAGTTTCAGGCTTCATATTTGATATGACTCCAAAGCTTTTATTCAAAGGTTAAAATGATTTTTTTGTATTTTTTAATAATGATTTAAACATTTTTTTATATAAATTATAAATCCATAAATAAAAAATTTAAAATTTAATATAATTTACACTGTTATGAAATAATATGATTATTAA
>Ga0233399_1000697_pt1 | contig 12404 bp, 7 predicted proteins | sample 43DmetaG_FD_182698 | JGI IMG/M metagenome (GOLD analysis project Ga0233399, IMG submission 182698) | Seawater microbial communities from Monterey Bay, California, United States - 43D | ecosystem: Environmental > Aquatic > Marine > Coastal | place: USA: California | collected 2016-11-08 | reverse complement strand
CCCCATTTTGAAAATACAATTTGAATTATTTAAAATGTTTATAAGATTATCCATTTTATAAAAAATATTTGAATAAAAATTTATAATTAAATAAAATTAGATAATTTTCAAATTAACAATTTTACAACCATAGTGGGTTAAAGTTCAATGATTTCCCAACAATGACCAACATTTTCTAAATCAGGGTTATCATGCAAACAAAGAGCAAATTTGAATTCATAACTCATAAGTCTATCATCTTCTCCATCGACAATTTTTCCTGTAATTTTATGTGTTAAACAATGAATTTCTTGCATTTTTATGTTAAAAACAAAGACTGGAAGTCTATTTTCAGGAATCATTGCATTTTACCATAATGCATCTTCAATTTACCAAATTTATTTGTATTTGACTTCTGTTTTCTAAAATCAATAATATTTACATCGACTTCTCTTTTTTTTATTTAAACTTTAAAATAAGCCAATGATTATTCAGAACAAAACTTTTCCAATGTTTTTAAATCATCTTAAAGATAAGCGTTGTATGCCATTTCAAAAATACCTATTAAATCAATATTATATACCTTTTGCATCTAATTCTAAATCATGAATCGAAAAATCTGGTTATATTTCTCTCATTAATTTAATAGCTTTAGCTGTTTTACTTTCACTTCTACTCATTTACTATTTGATAGTTTTAAAATTACCACTAAACTTATTGATGTTTGTAAAACTGGATTTTATATACTTTAAACATGATCTTTTGCATCTTATTTAAATTAAGTCATTTCTTTTTTAAAAGTCTCATATTCTTTATATTCCTCTGATTTTAGTATCTTTTTTGCTGCTTCTGTATTTATAATTTTTGATTTTATCTTTGATTTTATCTTATCCTTCAAAGACTCTCTTGCCTTTATGTCTTCTTTTAATGTTAGTGATTATCTTTTCCATTCAGGTATACTTTATTGCATCTTGATTTTAAATCAATATTTACTTCATCTATCTATTCTTATGACATCTCTTATTCTTTTTATAATTTCTATAATTTTGCCTTTGCTTTTTATGCTTCAAACCTTTTTTAATATTTATTCCCAGGAAATGTTTAATCTATAGCATCTATTCCAAAATTTACAAATTTTGCTAAATATGGATATTCATCTATTTTTTCTCTTAAAGTTTTTTTCTCTTACTCATGATTATCTTCATCTTTTTCTTATTTATTTTAATCAGATTTTTTTTCTTAATTTTCTTAGTTTTCTTTTTCTTAATTTTATTATTAATCAGATTATTTTTCTTAATTTGTTTATTAATCGTTGATATTCTATTTTTCTTATTTAATAGTGCTTTATTATGAATTTTCTTAAGATTATTATGGATCTTAGTTTTAATTTTTTGAGAAATTGAATATTAATTTGTTTATATTTTTAGATTCTTTAAATAATCTTTTATTAATTAGACTGTTTTACAAAAATTTATAATGTATTTTATTTTGAAGTCTTGGTAATTAAGCTATTTTAATCAAACTTCTCATGAAAATTAAAATCTAATTTTTATAAAAAATTAAAATAATAATATTAATATTGATTCACAAATAATATTTAAGATATTATAAATTAAAATAATGATTTCTAATAAATTATTTTTAATTATTAATTTAACATATAGCATATCATCTTTTTTTAGACTTGTTTTTCATATTTGAGTACTCTGGCATAGGAAGTCCATTTTTTGGAATATAATCATTTGAATATTCTGGCATTGGTAGACCATTTTTAGGCATATAATCATTTTTTTTGCTTTAATTTCTAAATATTATAAAATTTACAATCTTACAGGTTAATTTTCCATTTTTCTTTAATTTGGAATATAATCACCTCTTCTTGCATCATTCAATGTTGGTTAATCTTATATTAAAAGCAATACTTAAATTTTATTATTATCTTTAATTTTACCCATAATTTTATGCATAGTTAACAGGTTATTAATAAGGATCATTTTAAATTTACATATGTCTAGAATTCCCCCCTAAATATTTCTGAATTCCTTAATGGAAATTGACATCTTCACAATGATTGTTCCATTTTTGATCAAAATGGTCTTTTTACCCTAAATATACAAAAATGTACCTTCATCAATATTATGGTAATAATTTGTAGTATTAATGGGACCATTTCCATGTTTTTCTTAGACAAATTTTCTACCTTGATCATTTAACATTCTTTCTTAAGCTACTTATTTGTAGTTATTTAAGCTATTTTTATATCCTTATTATCTTTCACTTATCTATATTAATAAAATATACTGTTTAACCATTTTTACCCTTTTAAACAAGATTATTATCGAAGTATTTTTCAGTTATAGGCTTTCCATCTTTACCAATTTAAGTATTACTAACATAGGTTTTTGATACTGTATACCCACCTTCATGATTTTATGTGTCGAAATCTATTTTATTTAATAAAACCCATATTCATCATTTAATTCATTCTATTCATTTGTTTATCCATTTATTAAAACTAAGATTAAATACCAAAAGTATCAAAATTCTACATCATACTATTTACATTTGAAGAAAAAAAATCATCCCCTCCAAATGGATCCATCATTTAATTCTTTTTATTTCTAGAAATCATAAATAATTAATTATAAAATTTGAATTTAAAAAACAATGAGCATGTAATCGTAAATGCCTATTTAGCAAAATAATTAGTAAAATTTTATATAAACAATACCAAATGAAAGCTTACATAAATAAAAGAATAGTGTTCATTTATCTCCTAATAATTCATTCATAATATAATAAACGCAATAATAAACGCCGCAATAAATGCCATAACAAATGGTATAACAAGTAGTTCCAATGCGTAGATCATATGTAAATTTAAAATAAGATAGGTAATTTTAGACTAAAATGCATAATAATAATAAAATATGTAATAAGCAGTGGTTTAATAGCCAATTAGTATCCTTTAAGCTTAGCCTTAATAACCAATTAGTATAGTTTAAGCTTAGCCTTAATAAATATAAATACCATATTAATAAATACGATATGTTCCATAATAAGAGATATTATAATAAATTCCTATAAAAAAAGAGGTTATTGTATAATAAGTGCATCATATATAAAAAGAGCCGGCTTAAAAAGAAATTATTTATTAATAAGTAGAAAATGTTGAAAAAATTTAATAATTATAATTGCATGTATAAAGTCTTTAAGATGATTTAAAAGAGTAATTATTAATTAAAAAGATTAACTTAAAAATATCAAACTGCTTGTTATGACAATTAATAATTGAATTAAACTATGATTTAATAGGATCAAAAATTATATTAAACTTAACATTCATATGATGATATAAATGCTAGATATAATCAACATTAATAAGATTTAAGAATTTAAAGAGAAAATTTCAATTAATAAATGGAAGATTTAAATAATTAATATAATTTTCAATTAAGGTCTTATATTTTTATTTAAGAGAAAATGAAAAAATCTAAAATTAATTAAATAATTCTTTATATTTGTAATAAGAATATTCTAGTTTAAATGATAGATATTTACATCAATAAAATATTCTAGATTCTAAAGAATAAGAAGTTAATGACTATAAAGTATATTATAATGTAATTTTAAGGATAAAATGAGTAGAATGGATAAATAATTTTAGGAATTACGATTAAATAATGATAGATTTTTAAATGTGTAAAATGAAGCATATTAATTAAAATAAGAGGCAGATAGACTAGAATAAAAATTAAAAATTAAAAATATAGAAATAGAAGATTTGAATTTTAAACTATAATAAATATAAGATAAATAAAATGTGAATAATAATTATTAAGTTTTATATTAAAACGTATTAAAAGAACTTGAATCATAGAGAGGTAAAAAATGAAATAAATTAAAGAAAGAATGGTGAGTAACAATAGAGATTACGAAGATAAAGTTTCAAGATTGTAAATGTAGCTAGAGAGATAAAGAACAATGTAAAATTAAGAGTATAATTAAAATACATCTCCTCGTCAAGTAAATTAATCTCGTGATTATTCTTAAATGGACTATTAATAATATTAAGATAAAAAGATTTTAAATTCATTACAACATCAAGTATTAATAAATAATTTTATAAGAGTAACAAATATAAACCATAGTTTGACAATTAAAGACAATATTCACCATCTAATTATTAAAGAGACTTTAGGAATAATCAATATAATCCTACAAATTGTATATTTATAAATATATTTAGACTATCCAAATAGAGAAATCGATGATAACTTAAATAATTACGGTAAAAATACTAATTTAAGATAACAATTAAGATGACTACTAATATAAATAATCTTAAAATCCAAATTATTAACAAGATTGTAAATTTTTATAATTAAAGTGGATTCTATGAGTAAATTATAATATTAAGAGAGAGATATATAAAAAAATGATAATTTATAATAAAGAGAATATTATATAAATGAATAAGATAATGTTATTATATTTTTATAAAGAATGCTAAGCAATTAACATAAGCAGAGGAATTGTTAAATAATTAAGCAAGTAAATTTAGAGAACCTGATATGCAGTATATTTATGATAAATTTTAGAAACTAAAGTTAACTAAATAGTCAATAGTAAAGTAGATCAAAAATCAATTATGAATATTGAATTTTGCCCTAATATATATAATAATCAAGATGCTTTTTTCATTTCTCCAACGGCTCCTGCTTTCTTTTAACATTGACAAGTTGCTATCACAGTTAATTAAAAGTTTCCTTCATCTTTTATTCTTTAACATTATGAGACCGCCTCTTAAGTTGTCATATTTATCAAATCTATTTGTTTGTCGATTATTTACTTTAATTAATAAAATGATATGTGAATAATCATACTTCATTAACATCAAATGCACAATATTTCTGTTCTAAACACTTTTTTGAAAGAGAAGCCATAACATCTTAATGGCACTAAAAATCTGTATAAAAATTTGGGCAGTTTCCCATAGTATAACCTATTTATGCGAATGAAATTTAATTAATTTTATGATTTGGACATTCTGCTACATTACAAGTTCTAAAAATTAAAAATAAAAACAAATTAGCTTTTGTACTCATATTATATTTGAAACAATAATCTATATAATAAACATTTGGTAATGCATCATGAGCTTCTTATTAATCTCCATCTGATGCTACTTTACAAGATACTTTATTATTTGATTTTTATCCAGATTTCTCACTACATTCGAATTACTATTTTTTAATATATTATACTTCTAAAGTTACGGTATTCCAAAATTATACGCATTCTATCATTGCACCACCGTCATCTGTACTTTTACACCAATCATCACCAGTTTTACCATTAGGATTTCCTTCTTTAGTTTTGGTAGGTGACCATACTTCAACTTTACCTTTCAATAAATGTTTAGATCTAAATTTTAATGCTTTATTCATACGGGATTTTTTTAAACTTGATTTTGACATGATAGAACATGCCAATACACATACAATCAAGAAAATGATTTACATATCTTTTTTTTTTAATTATTAAATTATTAAAAAAATATTATAATTAATTATCAATTGAATTTAGTCCTGGCTAATGCTGTTTAATATTTTTACTTTATCCCTATTTATTACATTTGTTATAGCTTATCTTATTAAACATTTTTTAACAATTCTTTATATTCTTGTTAATTTTAGTTTTATAATTTTCCTTATTCTAAATACAAAGTTTATTCATTTTATTTCTTGTTAAAATTATATTTTACCTAATTTATTTTTGAACTTATCTATTTTTGAATTTCTAATTTATTTTTAAATTTCTAATCCAATAAATTATTCTATTTACTATACTCTTATGCCTTAAATATTTTTATTTATACAATCAAATCTTTTTATGCTTTTGCTATTTTCTCAAAGTCTGCTTTTTCTATATTTGCTTATTCTTCAAGTTATTACTATTTTTGAACTTATTATTTACATCTTGATGATATTATATCTTAGTTCTTTTAATACTTTTATTTATAATCATATTACATAATTTTATGCATCTTAAAACTCTTACTCTCTAGCTTTTCTCTCTTTTTCTTCTGTTGCTCTTTTTGCCCTTAATGAATCCAATTCGGCTTAAGTGTCTATTGCTTTTTCTTATAATTCTCTTAATTTTTAAGTTTCCTTTTCTTTTAATTCTTTTTAAATTCTGAATATTAATAATTATAAAATTATTTTAAAATCAGCGACTATATTAAAATTACTTTAATTCTATTTACTACTAAGCCAATTTTTTATCTTTTTTACTATTATATTCTTTAATTTTTTCTTCTTCATTTTTTGTAAGTTGCAATTTTTATTACTTAATTTTTTCTTATTAATGATTACTTTCTATTAATTCTTAATAAACTTTTTTTTCTTATAATTTTTTATTCTAAATAAAATAATGAAAACTTTAATTTATTAATTTGCGATTTCATTATCAATTTTGGTTTTTTCGATAATAAGTTTTTCTTCTTGAATTCTTTATGATTTTTCAATTTCTCTTTAAACTTATCTTTCTTATATTTATTGATTAATAATTTCCCTTCCTTATTTTTTTTTTATTATAATCTATTATTCCCTTTCTCTCTGTGATTTGATTTATTTATATCTTTCTAATTCCATCATAATATCTTCTTTTTAGTATATTAAATCATGTTCACTTTTGATTTATTATTTCATTTATAATTATTCATCTCTTATTGTAACACATTTTGAATAACGAACCATTCTATTCATTTATTTTACTTCATCTAAGTTTTCAGTTGATAATATTTTAGCCTTAAATTTAATAAAAATTACTTTTTAAATCGTAAGTTATCTTTATTGTTCTTTTTTTCTTTCATCTTCACTTTTAGTTTACAATGCTTTTTATTTTATATTAAACAATTATTTTTCTTATTATTCTTTTTTTTCTTAGTATTTATTTAATTATTCTTCTGCCACATCTGCATATGATTATGAAACAGCTCTTTACTATCAATAATAAAACAAAACTTTAATCATTTGTAAATCTGTAAATGATAATAATGCTTGATTTTTTTCTTTATTATATTTAGTTGATAAATTAGATAAAAGCATATTATTTTTAGAATCTCTTTATTAATAAGACTAAATAAAAAGAATATTTACATTAGAGAATGTTAAACCTTATTGCATAAAAATAGTTGTATTTAATTTGAAATATAAAAAGATATAAATTTAAAATAAAACAAATTATAATAATTATAAATGTCTTAATTTGGTTATTTCAACAAAAACCCAGGTGATTAGATGTATGGTACACCTTTTGGACACGGTATAAATCTAAATAAATTAAGGTGCAAACAACATAACTACTAGAGGAGAGGGTTGTCCTGAATTCATTTAATCCCCAAAACCATCTAAAAACATGACAGAAGCTCATATGAAAACTTTAAGATTTTTTAGAAAGGTTTGCAGAATGGTTTTATCATTTTTTAAAATAGATGCCTTTTATCTTAAGAATTCACGAACTTTCTTATAGAGTTGGTACAATTTAAGCAAAAAATAATGTAGCATAATTCATAAGGTAAAGATTCAATTTTTAATATTAAATTAATTTATTTTAGAAAAAGAGAGTATTTGAGAGAACCTAGTATTATTGATTTTCATGTCGGAAAAGGATACGAATTTTTATATGAGGCTGAATGGTAAATTTGCTAGCATTCATCATTATTTAAATTTATTTCACCAGAAGTAATTTTTATATTTATAAAGAACTAAAGACCTAATGATAGAGGCTTTTCATATTTAGAAGAAAAAAAATATGAAAATAAATCTAAATTTTTAAAGGATTTTTATTTAAAAACGAGGCCCAATTCTTGATTGAAATATATAGTTATAAAATAGACTATTAAAATTATTTTAAAATCAAATAATAAAATTCATATAGATTCATCTTGAATTGAACCTTAAAATTATTCTTGATATTCATAATTTTCAATTTTACAACCTTAATCGATTTTATGTCTCGAAACAGCATTATTAACAGTCTAATAATCTGTATCTAAACTCTATAGTTTTTAAATTTAACTTTAATTTTCAACCTATGTAAATATAAATTATACTATTAAATCTAAAACTCTAGCTTTTTCAAAAGCACATAATGTTTTAGCATCCCAGTTAGCTCCTTTAAAGACTTTTCCTTTTATTTTTTCTTATAAATAAATATAATTCTACATTATTGAGCTCTTTTAGCGCTAGAAATTTCCTTTCCATGACTTATGAATAGCTTTTACTAATATTATTACTAAATCTTATTAAATCTCTCAGCATTATTTTTTGGATGTGCACTTAAATTTCTTGTTTTTTATTTATTTTTTTCTTGATCTAATTTTTTAGCCCTGCTAAGTTCTCTTTCTAATCGTTATATTTCATTTGTTTAAGCATTTATTTATGCTAATTTTAAATTTAGCTATCTTTTATAAATATAATTGATACCCTTATACTGTTTTATTTTTTTTACGAACCTCATTCAAATCAAATATTAAAGTAGCATTTCCCATCATTTATTTTCTTATATCTTGCTCTCTTCTAAATATCTTTTTTTATGATGAACAATATATTTCTTATATTGATTATTCTAAATGAATAATTTGATTGCCCATTTCCTCAGCACCTATTTAATAAATTTAATACCTTTAGGATCATTTTATTAAATTTAAGTTGTTTATGCATTTACATATTTTTTATATAAATTATCCATTTCTTAAATCCAATTTTTCTTATCAGTTTCCTTTACAACACCATAAATGTCCATTTCAATTTATTTTATATGTAAGTTCTAAGTTTTTAATTTTTCATCTTATTTTAATGTTAAATTTTTTTATTGAGTTTATAAATCATTTAATTAGTTACTTTTAAATTATTAAATAATTTTATATATATTACATTTTTATATTATTATCTTTAGAATTTTTAATTAGATTTTCAAATTAAGCTTCTAAATTGAATAATTCATCTTTCAATTATTAAATTTCTATTTCTTTTGGTTCAAGGGTTTTATTCATTTCTTATGTTCTAAAATTCAAGACTTATTTAGATTTTTAAAGATCACTTATAATATATTTTTAATCCTGTATTTTTTTTTCTTTTTTTTTAAAATTTTCTCTATGTTCCTCTAAACATTGCATTAAACTGTCAATTTTTTATTATTAATCAATTAATTATTGAGATAAATCCTCAATTTCATTGATTTTCTTAATTTCACTTAATTAATAATTTTTACTCTTTTTGTACTCTTTAAATATCTTCAAGATTAATTTTGATATCAGTAATAAATAATAAATTTTATTTCTTCAATTCTGCTATTTATTATTTTATATGATCTGCCTCATTATCATTTTAATGAATTTAATCTTATATTTCATAATCTTATTCATGATCTTATTAATCCATTATTTCATCGTACATTTTTTTTATATCATCTGCTGAGTTTTTTGTATCTATTGTTATTTATTTTTACTTAAGAAAAATTACTTTGATTATTTAAATTTATCATTAAAGTCCTATTCCAAAAATTTCAAATTTTCATTATATTTTTACTATTAATTTTAAAATTATTTCTAATATATTATTGCTTTTTCATTCACAGATGATTCTAAATTTTGATATTTTTCATTTTATATTTGTAATTTTTTTTCGAATAGATATTCAACTTCTTCAATGACTAAAGCTTAATTATGTTCAATATTTTTTATCAATTATTCAGAATTCTAATATATTAAGTTTATATAAATAAATTAAAACTCTTTCATATTTAGTTTTCTCAACTTTTAAATCTTCGTATTTTTTTTCCCATTTTTAGATTTGATTTTTAAGATGTTCTCTATTTTATTGACGCTCAATTTCTCTTTGAATTTTATCGTCCTGTATTTTAATTTCCATTTTATTTTCAAAATCTTCCATTTATAAACGAAGTCTTAAATTAGTCATTACAAATATAATAATGTATAAATTCTTTATTAAAAAATATATTAAATTTATAACTTTATTTGATCATCCATATAGCTTTTTATCTCATTTTTTGATACTAACATCACATTTGCTAAACTTAAATCCATTAAATTTATTGTTTATTAATTGTATAATAAAGGATCGTCAATATCTTATAATGGCATATATTCTTCCACAAATTAATTTTTATCAACATTTTTCACTGAAAAAATAAATATGGATCCATCCTCTCCTCCTGAAAATAAATATCGACCATCAGCACTCAACCTTATTTTTGTTACACCTCCATTATGAATCTATTTATTATAAATATTTAACTCGGAAATTTTGTAAAGGATCTTTATTGAAATATGTTTCTTTAAAAACCTTAATTTATCCATCTGCTGTGCCTAAAACTAATCCAGAGAGTGATTTTTCTTGATTTAAGTTTGATATTGCTGTTACTCTATAGTTTTAAATGTACTAATTATCATATGGAGATTATTGTTATGATAAATTAAAATTTTTATCATTTGCTATTCGATATTCATATATTATATTTTTATCTTATATATATCTTTAATATATTTTTTATATACCCTCCTGCAATTATCATTTAATTATAATCTAAAGCAATACATCCCAATTTTGCGTTAATTTTTATGTATTCTCTTCTAGCCCAATTTAATGTATTCCATTCGTATAAATTTCCATCCATTCCACATGAATAAAAATAATTATCTTTCGGAGACCAAACTAAATCAGTTATCAATGCGGCATGACCTTTACATCTATAAACAAAATTTAATGAAAATGAATTGAAAATTGTTATTTCAAAATGAGTTGGTTTTTATTTTTAAGCTGCTACAGCAAGATATTATCCACCATTCGAAAATTTCATTTATACACAATTTTTTAAATTAATCTCTCTGTACATTTTTAATTCTTTATGAGAAAGATGGTAAACAACCATTTTATCTATAAATCCAACAGCAAGATAATAGCCATTAGGATGTAACGCAACGGATAAAAGTGGATTTAATTCTGAATTCGATTTTTTATCCCCTATATATAATTTACAAACTAAATCACATTTAAACTAATGATAATTCCAAATACGAATAGTGGAATCTTATTTACAAGCTGTTACTATAATTGGTCTATGATAACAAATATCCATTGAAGTTATAGCTCCTGAGTGAAATCCGTCACATAAATAATCATATCTAATTTTTTTTTAAAATTAAAGTTATCTTTGTATTTCCATTACTTCTTAATTTTAAGGCAAAATTTACTATATATTAAAAGTACATATATCGTTTGATTCAAAACATATTGCAATAATATCTATATCAATTTAAAAAATACCTTATTTTGGAGCTATCACAAAATCATTTACAAGTAAACTTTTATCACCTTTCCAACATCTTTGAAATATAAAATTCTAAGGTTTTTCAGGGTCTTAATCAAAAGCAAGAATCCAAAGGCCAAATTAGCCTTATTTTGAGCAAACAACAAATCCTCTGCTAAAAGTTTTTACTGTAATTATAGGAGTTGGATGATCTTCATTAAATCCATTTTTTATTTTTTAATTTACAGTATTTTTATGAACAATAAATAATTCTCCTTAATCATTTGAAATGATAAGAATATTTTAATCAAAATAGCAAAAATCAATAAAATTTTACCCTTAATTTAAATCATTTATATTTGGTTAAATTGAAATTATATCTTCTTTGACTTTGTAGTTTTGAATTTAATTTTGTGATAAAACAGTAATTAAATTTGTTTATTTAGGATTAACAATTATTCTTTAAATATTAAATTATATATCAATTGATCCAATAATTTTCATTCTTTCAAGATCTAAACAAATTATTTAATTATCTGGTCCATTCGTTGCTGCACATAAAAACTTTGAATCTTCACCACAAAATGTGACAGCTTAAAAGCAAGTTGATTTAGTTTATGTGTGTCTAAAATTTTTTTCTTTTTCTATTTATTTTATTGAATTTTGAATATTATACAAAGTAATTTATGGAAAAGGGTCTTAGAGATGAGTCCAACATAAGACTAAAAATTTTTAATCAAATGAAACTCTTATTCCCGTTAATTTATCTAATTATTCAGGCAAAGATATAAATTATATTTCCTATGTTATTAAATTTTTTAAAGCTATAAAGCGACCAACAGGATATAATATCTAACGTTAATCTTCCTCTATAATTTCTATACACTCTTTTAAAGCTATTGATGTATTTGATCCAAATGCATGTCTTTTTATTTAATATAATACATCAAAGAAAGTTAAATATTTTATTCATTTTAAGTCATAATATTTTAAAAACCTCTATATTATAACTTAATAAAAATTTATAGATTAATATAATTTTTATTAAAATAATAATGTCAAAAATTTTACAAAAAAATTATAAACTT
>Ga0233399_1000696_pt1 | contig 12428 bp, 11 predicted proteins | sample 43DmetaG_FD_182698 | JGI IMG/M metagenome (GOLD analysis project Ga0233399, IMG submission 182698) | Seawater microbial communities from Monterey Bay, California, United States - 43D | ecosystem: Environmental > Aquatic > Marine > Coastal | place: USA: California | collected 2016-11-08 | reverse complement strand
CCTCTGCACATATTTTTGAGGGTACAGCAGATAATTATCCATTTGTAAATGAATTGTCTAAAGATGATTTAAATGGGTTTGGTGTAACTTCTTTTGATGGAGCCATGGTAACTGTTTTAGGTACATCTTTGCAAAATAAAGATTTATTAAAGTTCTTTCATGATTCTACATGGAATGTTATCGGATTAGAAATGGAAGGAGCACATTATCAAAAGGCAATTCAGGCCGCTTCTAAGATTAGAGGTAATATTTCTGAGGATGTTAAAGTAAGATATGCTTATTATGCTTCGGATAATCCGCTAGAAACTGGAGCTACTTTAGCTTCGGGTGGGTTGGGAATGTCTTGAGTAACACCAACTTACGCCATTACTCATAAAATATTAGAACAAATTTTATTATAATTTAAATTAATCAACAAAAAAATAGTATGTCAACAGATAAAAATAACAACGAAGAAGAAATAGACCTGGGGTCTCTATTCGTAATTATAGGGAAAGGATTTAAAAATTTTTTTAACTTTATTGGAAGTATTTTTAAGGGTGCTTTTCATTTTTTAATTTCAATATTATTATTTTTAAAAAAACATTTCATAAAACTTTTAATAGCAGCTATCTTTGGTTTTATTGGTGGAGTATATTTAGAATATTCAAAAGAAAAAATATACAGATCTGACTTATTAGTTAAACCAAATTTTAGTAGCACAAAGCAGCTTTATAATAATATCAATTATTACAATGATCTTGTTAAACAGGAAAATTTTAACTTATTGGCATCAATATTTAAGATAGATACAATAAAAGCATCCTCATTGAAAAAGTTTGAAATTTCTCCATTTATAAGAAAGATTGATGTAATTAATTCTTTCAATAGATTTGTAACAACATCTGACTCATTAACTGTTGATAGCTTTAATTTTCACGATTTTAATGATAGTTTTTCAGATTATGACTATGATACTCACGAAATTCAAGTAGAGGCCACTATTAATGATGTTTTTTTGGGACTTGATGAAGTAATCATCGCTTCAGTAGTCAATAACAATTATTTTAATCGAATTAAAAAATTAAAGAATGAACAATTTCAAAGAACAGATTCTCTGCTGAGAGTTAATCTGATTGAGGTAGATTCTCTTCGTAATGTATATATGAGTGTTATGATAGAAGATGCTAAGAACTCTTCAACGGGAACTTCTATTGATCTTGGAGGATCTCAAAAAACAACAAAAGAAATTGAGTTGTTCGATACTGATAAAAGAATTAATGATGATCTGATAATAATTTCTGAGGGTATTGCTCAAAAATCCGAGGTAATCAATGTTATTTCAAATTTTCAAAGTATTGGTTATGAGGTAAAAGATATTTCCAGAAATTATATGGTTATATGTGTAGTATTGTCATTATTCGTAACGTTAATCATTATTCTTTTAATATATTTAAATAGGTTTTTAGATAAGTATAGCAAGAATATATAAATATAATCTTTTTAGTATCTGAAAATAGTGTTCAGACAATAAGAATATATTAGTTTTTTAAAAAAATAAAGGCACTTGATTTTTAGATATAATTAAAATAAGTCTTATAAGAAAATTGTGAAAAAAAGATTTTTATGTGTGGTATAACAGGAATATACTCTATTAATAACTTTCCAAATATTAAAGAAAGAGTTCATCAAATGAATGTTTCAATCAAGCATAGAGGACCAGATGCTGGAGGAATATATATAGAAAACAATTTAGGTATTGGACATAGACGATTGAGTATTATTGATACTAGAGAGGTGTCTAACCAACCTATGCATTCTAATAGCAAAATTTGGCACCTTGTTTTTAATGGAGAAATATACAATTTTGAAGAAATAAAATCGCAACTTAATTACAACTTTAAAACAATTTCGGACACAGAAGTGATTCTTGCCGCTGTAGAAGAAAAAGGTATAGATTGGTTTATTAATCAAGCCAATGGAATGTTTGCAATTGCATTGTATAACTCTGAAACTAAAGATCTTTTTTTAGTTAGAGATAGATTAGGTATAAAACCACTTTATTTTTATAACGATGGAGATAACTTTATCTTTTCGTCAGAAATTAAAGCAATATTATCTAGTGGTTTAGTGGATGCTAAATTTAACGAGGAGGCAGTGGATGAATATTTAGCAAATAGGTACATTAGGGCACCATATACTTTTTTTAAAAATATCTTCCAAGTAAATTCTGGAACCTATTTATGGGTAAATAAAAATTTAACCATTGTTGAAAATAAATATTGGGATATTCCAGATACGTTTAATATAGATAGTGAATATAATGAAGAAGAGATTCTCAAAGAATTAGATTACGAGTTAAATAAAGCTATAAAACAAAGACTAATTGCAGATGTACCCTTAGGAACCTATCTAAGTGGTGGGGTAGATTCTAGTCTTATTACTGCAATTACAGCTTTAAATAAGAAGGAAAAAGTAAACACATATACGATTGGTTTTGAGGAAATCAATGAGTTTGAGTATTCTGAGATTATTGCCGAAAAATACAAAACAGACCATCATGAAATTTTAATGAAAAAAGCGGACTATATGGCCAATTGGGAACATCTTATAAATTTAAAAGACGCACCATTAGGGGTGCCTAATGAAATTCCATTAGCTGTAATGTCTAGTAAATTAAAAGAAAAAATTACTGTAGTGCTTTCTGGAGAAGGCGCTGATGAATTAATGGGTGGTTATGGAAGAATTTATAGAGCACCTTTTGATTATGTTAATGAAGATACAAAAGAGTCTTTTTACGATTATTTTATCTCGAAGTATGATTATGTTCCAAGATCAATGAGAGATCAATTAATCAATACGCCTAAAAGCTACAGAGCCGAATTTGATGCAAAGATAAAAGTTGATTTTAATAAAAAATCTAATAAAGAAAGTGTATTTAGGTTCTTTCATAAATACCATGTAAAAGGTTTATTGCAACGGGTAGATATGACCACCATGCAAACCTCTGTGGAGGCTAGAGTCCCATTTTTAGATCACAACCTAATAGAATATTCTTACCGTAAAATTCCTTACGATTTAAAATTGAAATGGAAAGATGAGGCCTCTAAGGGAAAAGCTAAAAATATGAGTTCTAGTCAGTACAGTGAGGAACTAGATACGCCAAAGTACCTTCTAAGAAAACTATCTTATGACTATCTGCCGAAAGAGATTATAGAGCGGAAAAAAGTTGGTTTCCCAGTCCCTTTAACCGAATGGTTTTCTAATTTAGAGTCTTTAGCTAAAGAACTTTTACCCAAAGCCAATTGGTTAAAGGAAGGAGTGGTTGCCGATTTAATAGAAAAAAGTAAGATAGAATCTAGAGCAGGACAAATTCTTTGGATGTTTATTAATATAGAATTATTTAGAAAAAAATATTTTCAAAAAGAATGGAGATGGTAATTAAAATAGAAAATAATGTATAAAAGGGGGGACGAAAAAATAACTATTGGATACACTTCTGGTGTATATGATTTATTTCATATAGGTCATTTAAATTTAATAAAGAATGCAAAGGGATTGTGTGACAAATTAATTGTTGGCGTAACTTCAGATGAGTTAGTTTCTTACAAAAAAAAGAAAGCGGTTATTGGTCATGCAGAGCGAATGGAAATAGTTAGAAGTGTCAAGTATGTTGACGCTGTTGTGCCCCAAGATGATATGGATAAATTTAAAATGTGGGAACGCCTTAAATTTGATGTGATGTTTGTTGGTGATGATTGGTTTGAGAGTGATAAATGGAAAGATTTGGATGAAAAATTTAAAGTTGTTGGAGTTAAAATTATTTATTTTCCTTATACAAAAGGAACTTCATCTACTTTAATAAATAAAACATTAAAAGGTATAAGAGGTAACTAGTAATAATTTTGATTTAGAGCTTTTTTTAAAAAAACTTTCAAAAAATAGATTTTTAATTTAAAATAAGAAGACTTAATCATTCATTGTAATATAGTATAATGCATTTTGACAAAAAATACTTTTTTTTAATTACGTCACTTTTTTTTAAGCTGTTTATAAATGTATTTGTAATTTTTTATATTGCTAAGATGGTAAGTGTTTCTGATTTTGGAAGCTTTTCTTTAGCTTTTATAGTGGCTTCAATTACTACATTATTTTTAGATTACGGTTTTAATTTAAAAGGACTTGTATTGACAAGTAAAAAAAAGGAAGAGATTAATGAAGAATTATCTTCAATGATTTTTTCAAAAATAATTATTACAGTAATTGTTTGCATTTTTTATTTTCTTTTCTTTCACTTCAATAAATTTGATATTATTACAAATAAAGTAATGTTTATTTTAGCTTTTTCTGCTATTCCAGCTTCATTTGGAAACTTTTATTTAAATAGCTTTAAAATTATAAATAGATTTGAGAAAGAAGCTATTGGTTATATTATTCAGGGGTTGTTATTATTAATTTTTTTAGGAATTAATCATTTTTACGGTATTAAAAATATTATTAATTATTCGCTAATTCTTCTTGTGGTCAGAGTTACATACATGTTGTATGGGTTTTTTGTTTTCAGAAAAGATTTTTTAAAACGAATAACTTTTGATTTAAGAAAATCTGTAATTGCAATAAAAACAGCTACACCTTATGGTGTCCATCTAATTTTAGGCGCTTTGATAATTTATATAGACACCTTTATATTATCTATTTTGTCTACTCTTGAAAATGTAGGTTTATATCAAGCTGGTATGAGAATAATAATGGCTTCGATGCTAATTGCGGTTATAATTAGTGATGCATTTATACCAGAAATTGCTAAAATATTTGAAAACAGAGTCATTGTCTCTAGGAAACTATCGAGTTTGTTTGAGTTTGTCTTATTATTTTCAGGTCTTACAATATTTACTTTATTCTTTTACAAGAAAACTATTATTATTTTATTATTCTCTCAAGAATATTTGGTTCTTGAAACATCTATTATAATTATTATTCTCATTATTTCATTGCGCTATATAGGCATTGTTCCAGGTATTATTTTAACAAGTTTCGGAAAACAAATCGTTAGAGCAAGAGCTGTAGTAGTTTCCATTATTTCTAGCGTTATTTTAAATGTTATTTTAATACCAATTTATGGAATTAAGGGAGCTTTTTTAGCTAGCTTTATAACACATATAATTTTAAACATAATTTATGTTTACTATTCCCAAAAAATAGTATCTTTTACAAAAAAAATATCTTTTCTACTTTTGATTTGTATTTTTTTGATAAATTATCTTTTTCAATTAGTATTTTTTTCAGACACAATGATATATTTGGTAATCACTTTTATTTTAAATGCATTACTTATAGCTTTCTATTTTATCATTAAATTAAAAAAAGTAAATTTCAAAAATGAAGTACAGTTATAATTCAATAAAAAGTAGTTTGCATTCACAAGAACCTTGGGTAAATGTTTTTTTATTAAAATATATTACTCTCCCTTTAGTTTATGTAATGGTTAATTATACTAAAATAACACCTAACATTATAAGTTTATTGTCTTTAATGTTTGGATTATTTAGTGCTTATAACTATTTTCTAGGGGATGTTCTTCTAGGAGGTGCAATGTATTTTGTTTCTTATATATTTGACGCAACTGACGGTAAAGTTGCAAGAATAAAAGATATTGGAAAACCCTATGGGGCTTGGTTAGATATTTGTATTGATCGTCTTAATCTAATTATTATAGCAACTTCTATTGCGTATAATGGTTATGTTAAGTCAGGGGATATAAATATTATATTTTTAAACTGTTTTTTTTTAGGACTAGCTTTTGTGGGTTGGGAGAGTAGATATAACATAGATTATTATAAGTTAAAACACAAGACCAAAGGATCAGTTACAAAAAGTGAGTCTAAGTATCATAAATGGTGTGTAAAAAAAGGCGTTATAAAAGCACCTATTACTTTACCTGAATTATTTTTATTTTATTTAATTTTTTCCCCAATTTTAAAACTTGAATTCCACACACTTTCCATACTTATTTTTTTTTAATAATTAGGCTAATAGCTCAACAAAAATTTTGGTTAGATGTTATTAAAAATAAATAAACTAGTATTATTTTTTATTATCATTTGTTTTATCTCAATGATGATCCCAAGAGTTTTTGGTATAGCAGCTGGAAACATATTTCTACAAGATTTTTATGCTAAGAGAATTATGACTGTTGCATCTCTGCCTTTTTTTTTGTTAATCATTTTCTTAAGTGTTAAAAATAAGGTTACAAAAATCAACAGATTTATAATCTTATATGTAATCTTCTTTATAATAATTTTAATTAATTCTTTTATTTTTAGAAATAGTTTGAAATTGATTTTACTGGATGCATTTATTGCTATGCTCCCAATTTTCTTTTATCTTTTAGTAAATAAATCAGGTTTTAAAGTTGATGATTATCTTAAATATTTTGGTTTATTTTTAACAATTGCATGTGTAATGGTCATTTTAGGCTTTAAACTACAATTTTCTTATTTTTCTCTTTTGGGTATAGCATATGTGTTTTTTCTTACAAAATTTAGTTTTAAAAGTGTGATATTTATTATTGGCACACCAGCTTTAATAATGAATACTTTGATTGGTAAAAGCTCATTAATAATGATAGCGATTTTAGTTTTGTATTTCTTTATTTTTGAAAAAACACTAATTAGTAAACAAAAGAAGATATACTTAGCGATAGTGCCATGTGTAATAATATTAATAGGAGCTATTGTTTTTTGGGAATCAATAAAAACAACTGGAGCCTACATCAATACAGTTTACTTTTTTAGACACGCAAACTTTAAGACTTTTAATTTTACAGATATGTCTACTGGTCACAGAATTTATGAAGCTTCTGTTGTTTTAAAAGAATTTTCTGATTCAAATTTTTATATTAATTTGTTTGGAAATGGTCTTGGTTCAACTATAGATTTATCTGGCACCAATGATGTAGCAGTAGCAGGTTCTAATTCAGATTTGTCAAAGGTAAGACACATACACATTGGTATTTTTGCAGTTCTTTATAGATTTGGTTTATTAGGCTTATTAATATATTTTACATTTATTTATAGAATATTTAAAAGTTGTAAAAATATTTTAAATAATTCTAATAATTATGCACTTTCTTTAAGTGCTCTTTATGTTGTGGTAATCATTTTTGATTCATTTATATCATTTCCTCACATGATGTCCAATTTTATGTTTTGGATAATTACTTTTATAATATTTTCAGAAAGTGATAAAATTAGTCTTACTAATAAAAATAATTTGATTTACTAAATAAAGTATTGGTAATTTAATGATTAAAACGGGAAAAAATAAAACAATACTCACAGATGATAGGATACTATTATGCTCTATTTGTTTATTTGGTTTTTTCCCGTTATTGCCATCACGTTTAAAAGGACTTCCAGTATTAGTGTTATTAATTTTAGCAAGCTATTTTTTTTTTAAAAAAAAGAAAAGAAAATTTCCTACAAGAGAGTTTCTCAGACTTTCTTCATTATTTTTTGTAAGTTTTTTAAGTATATTTTACACAGGCAGTTTTTTTTTTCCTAAAAACAAAATTGAGACATCTTTATCATTAGTTATTGTGCCTCTAGCTTTTTGTTTGCTACACTATAAAAAGATAAAAAGAAGCTTTGTTTTTTTTTTAATAAAATGTTTTATCTTAAGTACTACAATTTTATCTATTATTAGTCTCTATTTTTATTATGATAATAACCTTTTTAAGAAGGGTGGCTTTAGGGTAAATTCTTTTAGGAAACTCATTTTAGAAATACCAATTATTAATGATCATCCAATATATATAAGTTTATATTTAGCATTATCCTTGCTGTTTTCAATAGCAATTTTTTCAATTATAAATAATAATAAAAAAATAATATTAATTATAATAAACCTAATTAATATTTTTCATTTGTTATTGCTGTCCAGTAAAGGAGTTATAATTGGAGTCCTAATATCATCTGTTTTATTTTTAATTTTAAAATTAAAAAATAAAAGAAATAAGTTAATTTTAGTTTTTCTTATAGTAAGTATGACTTTATTATGTATTATGTATTTCCCTAATACCAGTAGACGGTTCAGAGAGCTTGGAATAAAGAGTACTTATGAAAAACTTGAAATTACTAATTCAACAAGCTTGAGGATTTTCGTTTATAAATGTGCAATAGAAAAAATTAAAACTCGACCAATTCTTGGTCATGGATGGGGTAAAGGAGATTCATCATTAATAGACTGTTATAAAGATAAATCTGATTACTTATTTAAACAAAAATTAAATTCACATAATCAATTTTTAGATTACTATTTAAACGGTGGTGTTTTGTTATTATTTATTTTAATTTATTTTATATATCATCAAATTATTATTTCGATTAAACAGAAAAAATATTTACTTACTTCAACTATAGTATTCTTTACTATCCAAATGCTTTCAGAAAACATATTAAATAGACAAACAGGAATTATTATGTTTATTTTTATGATTTGTCTATTTAAATTTGAAAACCAAATTTTTAAATTAAATAAAAAATAAAAAAATGAATTTTCAGAACTTAGAAACATTTAAATTACCCAAAAAATTTAGGGGTAGAAGTGCTTTTATTGTCCAATTATGGTGGTTGGTTCAGTCTATTTTATTTAGAACGTCCCCCCAATTCTTGTATGGTTGGAGAAATTTTTTATTACGTTTATTCGGGGCTAAAATTGGAAAAAAAGTAATTATTAGACCAACTGTCAGAATAACATATCCCTGGAAAGTCTCTATTGGAGATTATTCTTGGATCGGAGATGATGTAGTATTATATTCTTTGGGCGAAATAGAAATTGGTAAAAACGTTGTTATTTCACAAAAATCATACATATGTACTGCCTCTCATGACTATTTAGAGTCTGATTTTCCTATTTTTGCAAAAAAGAATACAATTGAAGATGAGTGTTGGCTAGCGACAGATGTTTTTGTTTCGCCAGGTATAACTATTGGAGGAGGATCTGTTATTGGTTCTAGAAGTAGTGTTTATAAAGACATTCCATCAAATAAAGTTTGTGTGGGGAATCCTGCAAAAATAATAAGAGAAAGAAATATTGACTATTAAAAAAAATATATTAGTATTATCCCCTTTTTTTTACCCTGAACCCATATCAACAGGTAAATATAATACAGACATTGCATTAAAACTTCAAGAGGAGGGACATCAAGTTACTGTCTTGTGTTCTCATCCTTTTTATCCAGAATGGAGAGTAAAGTATTCATCAGAAGAATTAAAAGGAATTACAATTATTAGAGGTGGTAGAAAAATTAAGTATCCAAAAAAAACATCTTTAAGGAGAATAGTTCTCGAACTTTGGTATGCTTTATTCGTTATTAAACATATAAAAAAATATCAAAATAAATTAGATATTATTATCCCTGTCTTTCCCCCTAGCCTAGCTTTTTATTGCGCTTCTTTTTTTAATAAGAGTGAAATTAAAAAAATAGGAATTATTCATGATTTACAAATTATTTATTCATCACAAAAAAAAGGGTTATTTAATAAAATGATAACTTTTTTTATTAAAAGGGTAGAAAAATCTTGTTTTAAAAATTGCGACACATTAATTTTCCTTTCTGAGGAAATGAAAAATATAGCTTTAGATATCTATAAAATTAGTAAAATAAAGTGTCAAGTTCAATTTCCATTTACAACTATCAAAGAGAAGCCTCTATCTAATAATCTCAAGGATATTTTACCTGACAACCAATTTAATATTGTATACTCTGGGGCTTTAGGTGAAAAACAAAATCCAGAAGAATTACTTAATATTTATGATTTTATTTCTGAAAAAATTCCTAATACTATTTGCTATTTTTTCTCTCAAGGACCAATTTTTGAAGAACTAAAAAAGTCAAATAATAATAATAAGATACGGTTTCATCAATTAGTAAGAAAAGAGGATATTCAAGAATTATATGCAAGAAGTAGTATTCAAATTGTCCCACAGTCTCCAAATACATCAAAAGGATCATTACCCTCCAAATTACCAAATATACTAGCTTCAGGCACAAAAATTTTAGTAATTACTGACAAGAACAGTGAGCTAGAAAAATTATTTAATGATTTTAAACTTCAAAAGGTTCTTACGTCATGGAATAAAAGAATCATTGCTTCATCGATTAAAGAATTACTTGAAAAAGAATATGATTTTAACAGACAGAAAAAGATTGCAAAAAAGCTTTTTAACATTAATAGTCTTTTTGAAAAAATTGTAAGTTAAATACTATATTTGTTGCTTAAAACCTTATAGTGAAATATAGATATTCATTCTTAATTACCCCACTGCAAATAGTTATTGATTGTTTATCAATCTTTATGATACTTTATTTTGTGTCAGACCAAGAGTTTTACAACTCAATATTTATTATCTATATCATTATTTTTTGGACGTTATCTTCAATTTTAACTGGTTATTACAAGATATTAAGATTTACAAATTTTTTCAGGATATTAAGTTTGACCTTTAGACATTTTTTTATTTTTATACTTGGGTTTTTTGCTTTTTTTGGAATTTTTAAAGAAGGATCAGTTATTAATAATCAATTTCTAATACTGTTATCAATACTTATCTCTACATTTTGCTTAAAGATAGTCTCTTTTATATTGTTAAAGTGGTATCGAAATCTTGGTAGAAATTACAGAAAAGTTATAGTGATAGGAATAGATGATTCCACTAAAAAAATTATTGAACTATTTAATCAAAATAAAAGCTTAGGATATCATTACGTAGGGGTGTTTACTAATAAAATTTTAAAAAATAAATTAGGTAATATAGAGGATAGTTTTGTTTATATACTTGATAATTCCATTGATGAAGTTTACTGTTCTCTTAAAGAGTTGGATTCTCAAATGGTGAATAAAATTAAATTTTTTGCTAATTCAAATAATATTAATTTGAAATTAATACCTGATGCTGGGAAATTGTATAGTAAAGATCAAAGCATAGAGTTTTACGACGACACTTTAGTTGTATTAAATGTAAAAAAATTACCATTTGAGTTTAATGAAAATCATTTGATTAAGAGATTTTTTGATATCATTTTCTCTTTGTTAGTTTGTTTTATTGTTTTAATATGGTTAATTCCGATTCTATGGATTTTGATAAAACTTGAATCTAAAGGACCCGTTATTTTTTCTCAAAAAAGAGAAGGGCTAGATGGTGAAAAATTTGTTTGCTATAAATTTAGATCTATGAAAATCAATAAAATATCCAACAAAACTCATGTTTCAGCTAACGATGTCAGGGTTACTAGATTAGGTTCTTTCATGAGAAAGTCTAGTATTGACGAATTACCACAATTCTTTAATGTCTTAAAGGGTGAGATGAGTGTAGTAGGTCCAAGACCACATTTACCTTCTTTAGCCATTGAATATCAAAAAGATGTAGATGATTATCTTAGAAGACATATTGTAAAACCAGGCATAACTGGTCTAGCTCAAGTTAGTGGCTATAGAGGTGAAATAAAAAAGAAGTCAGATATTAAAAATAGAGTAAGGCTAGATATTTTTTATATTGAAAACTGGTCTTTTCTATTAGATGTCAAAATTATTTTAATGACTATTTTTAATGTTTTTAAAGGAGAAGAAAATGCTTATTAATGTTCGTAGATAAAAATATAACAGCTTCCATAGTAATATACGAGGAAAATTTCAAAGTTCTTGAGAAGGCAATTGATAGTTTTTTAGGCTCACCATTATCACAAAAACTTTATGTAATAGATAATTCCCCTTCAAATGCATTCAAAAATAAAATCCAGAATGATTCTGTTGAATATATTTATTCTGATAAAAATATAGGATTTAGTAAGGGTCACAATAGTATTTTACCCAAGCTTACCAGAGATAATAAGTATCATTTGATTTTAAATCCAGATGTGAGTTTCCAACCTGAGATACTCGAAAAACTAGTGCTTAAGATGGAGAGTAGCGGATCTCTTTCCATGATAGCCCCGAGAGTTTTAAATACTAACAATGAATTATTTTACACAGCCAGAAGATATCCAAGTCTATTTGAGCTAATTTTCAGATTTTTAGGGATTTTTAAAAAATTTACCGCCACTGGTGAATATAAAAATCAAAATCACAAACAATCTTTTTCACCAGATTTTGTACAAGGTAGTTTTATGTTATTCAAAACAGAGGATTTGTTACGATTAAATGGTTTTGATAATCGTTTTTTCATGTATATGGAAGATGTAGATATTTGCAAGAGAATAGATCAATTAGGTAAAAAAAAATTATTCTATCCTAAAGTTGAAATTTCACATACCCACAGAAAAGGTTCCTCAAAAAGTATAAAGCTATTTATAATTCATATTTCTTCTATCATAAAATATTTTATGAAATGGGGTTTTTTCAGACCGTAAATTAATATGAGAAAACTATCTTTGTGAAAGATTATATTAT
>Ga0233399_1000670_pt1 | contig 12650 bp, 12 predicted proteins | sample 43DmetaG_FD_182698 | JGI IMG/M metagenome (GOLD analysis project Ga0233399, IMG submission 182698) | Seawater microbial communities from Monterey Bay, California, United States - 43D | ecosystem: Environmental > Aquatic > Marine > Coastal | place: USA: California | collected 2016-11-08 | reverse complement strand
TCCGTTTCTAGTTTGGTCTATTTTTTACTCTAAAATTGTTGATTCTTCTATTTTTATTTTTATTTCTTCAGATGTCATTTTTGAACTTTCTAATGTTTGAATTAAGTCAACATCGTCTAACAGTGTTTCTGGTTAACTATCATTTAACATTTATAAAATAGTCTTTTCGCAATCTGTTATTTTTTTACGATAATTTGCCAAATTTACTATATTATCATCACGTTATTTTTCTATTATTGGCTCCTAATTTTTCACAACATCAGCAAGGAGTTAGTCTTCTAGACCATCGAAGTTTACTGTGAAATTTATAATTGAAACCTTTTATATAATGATTTTAAATATAATAATATAATAATTTTAAATAATTTTAAATAATTTTACATAATTTAACATAATAATTTAAAATATAATTATTTAATATAAAAATACCTTTATGAATATTTCAGGTAAATAATTAGGATTTGGTAATTTTGTTGTAATATATAGTCTAAAATTACTATCAAAATCAATATCTTTATCAGCAAAACGTATTAAAATTCGACCATTTAAATTTTATACAGATTTATTCAAAATGCTATCTAATAATGGGTCTAATTATTCTCCTACATCTTATATTAAAACTGGATATCCTTAATTTAAGCATAATATCATATCATTTTAGAATTTAGGATCTTTAAGATTCATAATTCTTATATTATTCTTTGCCTCTGTATTTTTAATCCATTTATTAGCTTAGAATTATGGATCTATCATTAAAGGCCATCTTATTCCTATCATTGCATAAATAGAATTTTCTTATGAAACAATATCAGATGGTAAACCGTAGAGCATCCAGTCACGAATTACTACAGGGTCTCCCATTGTTCTAAAATTATATATTTTTAGATTTAATTAATTTTAATTAGTTTAAAAGCATTTTAATTAGTTTAAAAGCATTTTAATTAGTTTTAATTAATTTTAATTAATTTTAATTTATTAAAAAACATTTAAAACATAAAAATTTTAAATTATTTTATTTGTTTCAACTTTTATTTAAATTGATTTAAATATTAAACAAAATATATTACTTTAATAAACTGAAATTTTCAGAAATAGAAATTTCTTTTTCTTGAATCAATTATAACCAATCTTATGTCATTTATTAACGATATGAGCCTATAAATGGGCCACAATATGATATACATGCAGATGATAAGAAAACATCGCCTATATTTATAATCTATTTTACCTATTGAATTTATAATTTATTATTTCAATATTTCTACTGTTTAAACCCATCTTTTTCCTTCTTCAAATAGTAAGGTTGTTAATTTTTCAGCTCGAATCAATCTATTTTTTGTCAATTCAGCTAATGTTTCAGTATCTAGTTATTTTTTAACACATTCATCAGATTCTCTTTTTAATTTTGCCACATTTTCCTTCACTTGAATTAATATATTTAAATATACCTTCATTTAGATCATCCATTTTTTATTTCAAACTATCATTTGCAATTTTCAATTTAGCCTCTAATTATTTCACCATTTCTTGTTTCGGTCCTACTTTTTTTTTTACTGCTGAATAAGTATTCATGGCTAAACACCAAACGCATAAATCTTTGGCAGCGGGTGCTTATTTTTCAACTTTTACGGGGTCAAATAAAGCTTCACTTTTTAATTATTCAAAATATACTTTAAAGCTAAAAACTTTTCAAAATTATTCAAAGTTTTCTCACTTATATGATCTTTATCATATTAAAGTATATCAACTGAGATAAATTTATTAATATCCATTAATAAAAGTTTGGCAGTTGACCAATCATATTTTTTTTAAAAGAATATACAAATTCCTTCCATTACTACTTCTACTATTTTAGGAGGAGCAGGATAAACTCTTAATTACACTAATCCCTTAAATTAAATTAATTTTACCTTTCTATCAATATTTTCTACAGCTAAAAGTGCTTTTTCTAATTCAGGCATAACTTTATTTAATTCTGTTTATGCTTCATCTGCTATGTATTATATTTCCTTTTATTTTAAATTAAATTTAAATTATATAAATTTATATTAATTTTTATAAATTTATATAAATTTATATAAATAATATGAATTTTATTACATATGCTTATTTAGAAACGATATCAGCTTCTCCTTAAACAACTATTTCTTTTTCAAAAGCATATTTGCTGTCAGCTTCAACTTAGATTAGAGCAGTTTGCACTAATTTAGATTATATAATTAATTAAGGTTAAAGCTCAGTTAAATCAATTTTTAATTATGCTACTTATGAATTAGCTTGATCTAGTTTAGTCAAACCATTAGATAAACGATTTAAATTACTTTACCTATATTAAAATAGTAAAATTATATAAAAAATATATACAATTCTTCATTTTTCATATCAAAGGCCTTATGATACAATTTAATGAAATCTAAGAAACTTTTTGGTGTATTATATACTTTTCTTTTAAATTGATTGAATAATTTATCAGCCATAATACTACTTTATAAATGTATATCTTTGCATATTTTTGATAATCCAATTCTATAATTATCATTTGGGAAATTAAAATCTCTTAATAGTTAGGCAGACACCGATATTAATGCATCTTCCGGCCATGCAGCAAACCAATCTAAAGTAGAACAGTCTACTAATGATGGGAATTATCTGCATCTTATTCTTAGATAATCACCAACTGGAGACATGCATAGCACTAAATGCAATTTATTACGTACTCTTTCAACAAATGTTTAATATATAACGTCAGGCTCATCTTTTATATATTATTATTTATAAATATATTCAAAATTATTGTAAATTTTAATAAATTTTAATAAATTTTAATAAATTTTAATAAATTTTAATAAATTTTAATAAATTTTAATAAATTTTAATAAATTTTAATAAATTTTGATAAATTTTAATAAATTTTAATAAATTTTAATAAATTTTAATAAATTTTAATAAATTTTAATAAATTTTAATAAATTTTAATAAATTTTAATAAATTTTAATAAATTTTAAAATCAAAATCTAATAATATATTAATTTTGATATAAAATTACCAACTCTCCCCAATTTCTCATTATATTATCTACAATCATCTAAAATTTTTTTTTTATCTTCAGGTTCCCATAAATTTGGAACTTCCCCTGAATTCAACAAACTATTTATATCCTCTAAAAAGCTTTCATTAACAATTTATGTATCAGTGAATAAAAAGGTGCATTCTTTTCCTTTAACACCAGTTAATAATTTCAATGATCTAATAAAATCTCTAAAACTCTCATTATTATATCCTTTAACAATTTCAATTGATTTATTTTCAAAATCCAAAATAAAACTTGCTAATTTAGTCAAACTTTATTTTCCACTACCACCAACTCCAATTAACATTACACTTCCTCTTGGCTATCTCAACACTCTAGCAATTCTTAAAATATGTTCGATCGCTTCATCAAAGAATATCAATTTAGCTGAGCTATTATATTATAAGAATTCTTCTTGTTAATCATCTAAAACTTTTATTAATTTCACATTATCTTTAATTTCTTCATATTCTCTATATTAATCTAATCTTAAAAAATCACCAAATTTAATGCCATTTGAACCAAATATTGATTCTTTTTCCATTCTTGAATTGAAACCTCTTCCTAAAAGCTCCATTATTAATGATTAAAACCATGTTCTATCCTCAGTATTTATTAATCGATCGTGGAATACGCGCGAGGCTTCATGGATCCAAAGCTTTATAAAAGTGTCAGGTTCTCTTATAGCCTAATCATAAATTGATACATAAATATAATAAATATAAAATAAATATAATAAATATAAAATAAATATAATAAATATAAAATGAATATAATAAATATAATAAATTAAAAAAATTACATTAGACTTAACCATCAACATTCCTTAGAAAACTTTGCTTACATCTCTTAAATTGAAAGTATAGTGAAATTTGCTTGGAATTGGTAATTTTTCTTTTAATATTCTTTCATATATTTCAATAGTGCATTTTGTTACACTCTCTGATAGTCTTTTTATTTATTCACCAAATCCTACAGATAAAAATCCACTCATTATTGAATCAAATATTTTGAAAAGCATTTTTTAATTTGGTTATGGCTAACATAAAACATTAAAATGTCTTGTAAATCTCTATGTTAATTCGTTTCTACCACCTCCTGGTGGGGCAGAACAGGCTAAAATCATAGTATTTTCAATCCATTTCCAATATCTTTCTTTTCTATCATAAACACCACCTTTATCAATTAACAGTCTTAACATTTCGATTGGAGGTTATGCACCATATTCTTCTACTGTTGGCATATTTATATCATCTATAAAAATGGCCACCTATAAATATTAAAATATTGATTATAAATTATTACTTTTTTTCCTGGTCTAGCTCCATAATTAAATTATTTATTTTTTTATAATTTGCTTTCTATTGTCATTTATGTAACATAACTACTTGTTTATGCAGAAAATATTATATTTACAGGATCTATTAATCTAGGTTCTTTTATTTTTCTTAATAGAGAAGATATCATAACAGATTTTCCTGTTCCAGAGGGTCCAGTCATATAGACCATTTTTTAACTGTCTAGTAAAATTTCTGTCACATATTAATATCGAATTGTATCTATAGTTGGTACAATTAAATCGAAATATGGAAGGTCTTTATCATAACTTTTTAGATTATTTTTATTAATTAAATTATATTATATTAAATTGAATTATATAAAATTAAATCAAATTATACTGTAAAGAATTAAATAAAATTAAATAGAATTATTTTAAATAAAACTAAATTATTTTAAATTATACTAAATTATACTAAATTATATTATCTAAAATTATATTATTTTAAATACATAAATTCGGGGGATTAATTCATCCAAGATTAGAAAGAAATTTCAACAGGATCGATATAAAATCCATAAACTGTATCACTATGTGGAATATTAACATTATAAAAAGTTTTCCTAATTAAAGCATCAAAAGCATCTTAAAACTTTTCATAAAAAGTGGTTCCAAGAGCCCATATTAGTGAAAAAACAAAACATAAAGTATAATATTTTTTTTATTTATCTTATGATTCTTAATTAAATCCAAAACTTGGTTTAAGAACACATTCCATAAGATTACACATTGATGTTAATAATTATAGATTTGATGTTACTATAGGCTCACTAAAAGATGTTCTGATTTTATCTAAGAATATGTCTATGGATTCAAGGAATAAAGATTAAATGTATTCATGCCATTTCTTTATATTTATTTATATTTTTATGAATTTATATTTTCATATTTATTTATATTTTTTTATTTATTTATATTTTTTTATTTATTTATATTTTTTTATTTATTTATATTTTTTTATTTATTTATATTTTTTTATTTATTTATATTTTTAAATTTAATTATATTTTTATATTTTTTTATATTTTTATAAATCTATATTTTTATATTTATATCTTTATAAATCTATATTTTTATAAATTTATAATTAAAAATTAAGCAAATAAATTTATAATTAAAAATTAAGCAAATAAATTTGTAAATAAATAAATTTGTAAATAAATAAATATACGATAAATAAACAAATAAATAAACAAATAAATAAATAAATAAACAAATAAATATATTACCTCTGAAAAATTCTTAACAATCCAACACTAAACATAAGGTTACCATCCTAATTCATCAGATGTCAAATATACCATACCACATCTACTGACAGTAGCTGGACTTGCAACCGATAAATCTTAAACTTCAAATAACATTTTCATTTCATGTCTTAATTTTATTCTTTATCCATTTGCTAAACATAACATCATATTATCATCCAAAACAGTATTCATATTTTCAATCCATAATGCATCTACGGGCCCGTCAAATACAACCCATTTAGAATCTGGAGTTTCTGTCATAGCTAATTCTCTCATTATTTATGAAGCTAGTCCATCTTACCATTCTTATGTGAAAAGATTCACTTCACCATACAGTTCACCCATTTTTATTGACTTTGGGTTCAAAATGTATGTGTGTACAATTTAGAAATCATTGTCTTATGGATTCTATATATATAAAAAGATAAATTTAAAAAAGATTAATTTAAAAAAATTAATTTAAAAAGATTAAAAAAATACATTTTTTTTGATATTTGTCATACTGTGTTTTAAAATCTCAAAAGTTGTGGTTTTACCACTATTAGTATTACCTACTAACATAACACCAAATCTGACTTGAAATGTTTCATACAATTACATAATTTTAATCAATTAATTTTCATTTTTATAATAATTTAATTCCTATATTGTTTTTTATATCTGTGAAACCAATATTTAATTTTAACTTTCTTCTATTTACACTCCAGGAAATAAATCTTAAACTAATGCATTAAATAATGGTAAATCATCTTTGATAAATTTAGGTATATTTGAGTCTCTCATTGCTCTAATCAATATAATATCTTCTTTCATTTATATATTATTTCTTTTTATGCTACCTTATTTATTAGAAATAATTATAATAAATTACCTGCCATCACTAATACAGATTTAATGGCCCTCATACCAAAATCATAATGCTTTTATTAAGATAGTTATTCAGATGATAATTTATACAATTATACCATTTTTTTCGATAAAGGTTTCGCACTCTCAAAACCTTCTGCAAATAACATAATTTATGCAATTAATGCATAATCTGGAATCATCATAGACACTGGTCTGAATAATACTTTAAGATTATCAGGAAGTTCAGTTCTTCCGGCATATCCAGGGTTCATTGTAATGAAAACTCCAACTGATTCTTTTAAGAAAATTTCTTAGTCCATGAAAAGGAATCTTTTTTTAAAATTAAAAAATTACTATTTATCTCCTCTTATCAAAGCTTATCTAATTTATAGCAATTATTGAGCAACAACTGATAACACTTCAATATCAATTCTATTGAACTCATCTAAACAAGTCCATGCACCTTATTAGGCTAGTCCTGTGAATAATCTACCCATCATTCTATATTCAATTTAATCAGAGCAATTAAATACAACACATAACATTCCTAAAGATTTTGCCAAATCTTTTGTAGATTCTGTCTTACCAGTCCCTGCGGGTCCTGCTGGTGCTGCTCCTAATTTAATGTTTAATGCTCCTGTAATTGTCATCCAACATCTATCTGTTAAATTTGTTATGACCAAACGAGACGTTGCCCCCATATATTCATAACCATATCTCATTACACTATTTACCTATTTTACAACAATATTGTCTATTGTTTCATCCCAATAATATCTAAAAATTATAATAAATACCTTAATTGTTGTAACCATTTAAAATCTTAAGATGATGTAACATTTTCTTCAACTAAAGTATCTATTATATCCCTTGCGTGAACATCAATTGTAATCAAAGCAACAATAATCTTATGTTATATTGATTTTAATCCTGATCTTACATGTTCTGTTAATTATTCCAATTAGAAATAGTTTACATTTTACCAATCATACATAGAATTTGGGTTATCGCATAAATTTGATAAATATGCTTCTGTTTGTGAAGACCAATAAATTTGACCTTTTATATAATATGTATTAATTAATATATTTCGAATTAAATGTTTAAAAAAATATACATTAAATGATAAATATTCAATAATATATTTAATAGTATGTTTAATTATATATATTTAATAATATATTCAATATATATATTAAATAATATATATATGTTAATATAAATGTATTAAATAATATTTTAATTAAATAATATATTTAATATATTATACCTATTGTACTAACAATTTGACCTGGATGCTCTAAAACCCATTATTTTCTTTCTTTCTATTCATAATCTTATTTTCCAATACGCATTCTTCTTTATAACGTTTCGATCATGCTATCTTAAACCAAATTTAGCCAAACTTCAATATCTTAACCTTTAGTTTAAATTCCTTTATAAATTGGTACATTTTCTCCTTCTCCACTAATCATACCTTCTACAGTGGTGCTATTTTATTCTGGTCCAAAATCTAATTTATTTATATTATCAAAGCATTTTTTAATATGTTTATTAACAGCTACTATATCGTTAGATTTGGCTAATATTTCTAATAGTTCATCATTAGATAAGAAATAAAATCTTGGAAATGATCCTCTTTTTTCTTCTAAATAGTTTTCTAATGCTTTTTATATTTAAGCTAATGTTTCTTTATGATTTTTAAATTAAACACCGACACCAGATGAAACATTAGTCATTTTTGATATATTTTTATTTGTAAAAGTTTTTCTCATTGTTTATTTAAAATATATGTCAACTTTCTCAAATTGAGAAGATTCAGACTATAGTTTTTTTTTAATATCACCATTATTAAATATATTTTCTAAATATGTCCAATTTTTTTAACAAGCTAACCAATCATCTATTGTTTCTTATGCATACATTATTTCTTTTTAAAGTTTGTCTACACGGTTACGGGCATTTTTTAAATAACGTGATCCTATTATTATTTTTATTTATTATAATGATTTTACCTAATATATTATTCAAATCAGCACAACATTCATCAAGCATAGCAAAAAGTTCTTCTACTTCATAGATCACATATACGTCTTTCATAGCCTTTATAATTTTTGAATTTAAATTTAATATATTAATAAATATTAATAGAAATTAATAAATATTAATAGATATTAATAAATATAAATAAATATTAAAAATATTAAGCATACCGCCACTTCCTATTTATAAGGCTCAACTACAAATAATTATGCCTTCCAAAATATTTCAATTTTTTCAAATTATTACTCTAGCAAAGCTTCTTATGTAGCTTATGTGCTAACTTCTTATATTTTTTATTAATGTTATTACGCTCCTAATTTAATTAAGCTTTCCAGTGTAAACGTATCATCATCAACATTAAAATTTTATCCAATAATTTCTTCTTTAATAACTTACCAATGTTAAACCGTAAGTGCAGGGTTTCTCAACGCAACAACTACAGGTATAGTATCTTTAAATTCAAATACCAATGTTTTTAATTTTTCTAAGACTCTATTTGGTGGCATATTTTTAATACATTTATTTATAATTCTTGTATAGCTATCACACTTTAATTTTATAGATTCGGCATCAATTTCTTTAAATAGTGTAACTTTCCATTATGATGTAAGTATTTCCCATTCATCAAGTGATTTCCAAATAGCAAGTCTCATATTTAAATCTTATCTTAAATTTTCTAAATCATCGAAACGAGTTTGGTCTATATTCAACGTTTATTAATAGTAATTGTATTTTTTAGAATTTTCTTCTAATTCTTTGACCTATTCGTCTATTATTTATAATTGAGCTATGGCTTCAGCTTATGGCGCTAATTATTTCAATAATTACTTTCAAGTGTTAAAAACTTACTATCCTAGACTAAACTGTTTTATTCAAATGTTATCTTATTTAATTATGGAATCAATTTTTTATTTATTTTATTTGCAATAGATTCAAGACTTTTTTCTGAACTTTCTGTTACATTTTACATCAATTATCCTAATTGATTCTAAAATATATTAATAATTTTATATTAGTATTTTTTACACTCAAAAATATAGCATCATTAAACGTTTAATCATCTTCCTTTTTTATATCAAATTTATGTCCTTTTAAAATTATGTATTAGCTTTATATAATTCCTAATTTATTTTTCATAAATTAGAAATTTTTCTCAACATATCTTAACGCATTTTATTATCTTACGAAATCATCAATAGATTAATTATTCTATTTCAAACTTGCCATTTATTTATTTAGCCATTCTCTCAATTCCTATAATCTAGATCTCAACATATCAGGTAATAATATTTTTAATTTTTCAATAATAATTATAGGAGATGGTACTAGTTTTTATTTTAAATTATAATTGTCTATTCTCAATAGTCCAATGTCAGCCTAACACGGTATATTAGCTTCAAAATTTTCTGATTAATATTACAAAATTTTTAAAGCATTTTAGAAACAGTCTATAGGTTATTAGAGATAAGGAGATAAGAAAGTATCAATGTTTATCTTTTAATTTTCCCAATATATCTAAAATATTTATAAATTATTAAATTTAAATAAATACCTATAAGTATTCATTAAAAGTATGCAAATACTTTTAAGTGCTAGAAAAAGCGACATCTAAAATGCCTTTAATCTACTCACTATATTCGTCATAAGGCTATTAGTTTAGCCAATCTTAAGGATTCAAAAAGTTACTTATAGGCTAATCCCAGTCATCTCCCACGAGATCATCCCATTCTTCTAAAACATGTACATATGGTGACATTTCATCATGTCTACTCCATCTTTCAAAGCTTTATAATGAATTTAACCCGTCTGATATTATCATAATTAAATCATGGAAAAATATATCTTAACTAGGTTTTAATCTTAACCATAATTTATCTAAATTTGGTATCACAATCCTTTGATATTTTGTATCTTCATCTATTATATCAGAGTCACCGTCTGAAAAATCTTCTTCATTTATTTCTTCTTTTGGTTGAGATGCGCGCACATGATAGAGAATGTTAAAATCCTAAAATGTGTGCTTTCCTATCGGAGGCGGCACAAACTCAGCTATTTCTTCATACACGTAGAAATTTTCATCTACTTCGTCGATGTCAAATTCCACTTATAAATAAAACCTATTTATTATATTTATTATATTTATTATATTTATTATATATATTATATTTATTATATTTATTATATTACATTGGCTCCTTTACTTTCCCTCCTAACATACTATTCCTCTAATTTTTTTCTTAATAAATAATGGGTTCAGTGACCTTTGTAAGAGATTAAAATTCAAGTAATAATTCTTAAACAGACTCTTGATAAATTGTTCTCAAAGATTCTAACCCAATAAAGTCAATTAAATATGAGAATCTTAAAAATCTACTACATTCTTTTCTTAATTCAGATCTCTATTCATAAGTCATATTATCGGGAACTTAAAATATAATAAAAATACATCCTAAATTTTCATAAGCAGACTATTTTAATTTGAATACATTTTATCCATCTTTTTTCATATCATTTTCTAATTATGCTTTATAATTATTTTTTTTTAATGTTTCTAAGCAAGTATTAATTCCTTATCTTATATTATCTCTTGATTTTTTAGAAAATTCAGTTATTTTTTATGATACTTATTTTCTTTTATTCTCTTATGTAACTTTGAAATTCTCTAATGTTGGTAATTCTAATAGTCCCAAAACTTAGGCTGATAAGTCTACGAATCTTAACTTTTCCATTTCACATGTATGTAATCTTTAGCCAATTAGAGTTTTTCCCTAGTATTAAATTTATATTTTGATTAAGATTTACCAATATTGGATGAATTAAAAATAATTTCTCTTATAATAATTTTTTGCAAACAGTAGTTTTATGTCTTGTGACGTTTGTTCTCCACATTTTTAAAGTTTTCCATTTTCTAAATTTAGTAAAAAATGTCAATCTTTTTATATCATCATAATTGTCTCTTTCTTTTATCCATTATTCCATAGGCATAAAACAAGTTGGTTTATTTTATGAAAAATGGCAAAATCCTTTTTTACTTTGAAATAAATAATATTATATAAAATTAATTTAATTACCTTAATGTATAATATTCTTTTAATTTATCTTGCTTAATTTTTCCATATTCAACAATTTTGAGATCATATGGATCATTTGGATTATATCTCCCCAAATATACAAAATTATCAACATTTGTAATATTTTATCTGCATAACTCTATAAATTAATCAACATCAGTTTCAGCTCTTTTCAATACTTTTACTTCTTTATGTATCTATATTATGATTTTATACTTCTTATGGTTTAAAATTTTCATAAAGTTAATCATTTATGAATCTATGATCTATGTTGAATTTTCCTGATACTTTATCTACCAAATATCTAGTTCTATTCATCTCTTTCTCCATAAAACCATTAGCGGTTAAGTTTAATCTATTATTTATAATTTATACTCTTTCACATTAAAAGTTGTTTAATTTACAAATTAATTCACAGTTAAATATGTAGCTTTCTTTGAGTCATTTTTATAATAATTTGGCTAAACACTTGTTGGTCTAAAATTTTATTTCAATGATTCCAATCTTTTATTATTCAAATCTTTAATTTATATTTCAATTTCTTCCTCTTTTTACTCCATTTTGATACTTTTCTCAGTTTTTTCAATTTTTTTTAATTCTTATTTATTATTTCTGTGATTTAAAGCTTGACTTGTTTAATTTAATCTATCCTATTAAACATCTTCATAATATTCAAATTTATCATTATCATCATTAACTTTTTCACTTTAAAATTGCTCTTTTTCTTTGTGTTTATTTTTATCAATTTATGTCAATTTTACAGTCTATGGTCTTGAATGTTGAAATATTTTAGCTTATTAGATATAAACCTATTATGTTGTTTATTTTTATGCGATTTTAGCCACTAATGGTCTTTATTTTGAACTTGCTGTTTCTGGTCTTACAACACTTGGTAATGTTGATAAATTAAAACTAAATTATTATTTATTTATTACCCTCGATCATATATTCGGTTCTTTAGAATATCAGAACTTGGTGGGCGATTTTTTCTCATTTTATATAAATTATTATTTTAAAGATTTAAATA
>Ga0233399_1000664_pt1 | contig 12776 bp, 5 predicted proteins | sample 43DmetaG_FD_182698 | JGI IMG/M metagenome (GOLD analysis project Ga0233399, IMG submission 182698) | Seawater microbial communities from Monterey Bay, California, United States - 43D | ecosystem: Environmental > Aquatic > Marine > Coastal | place: USA: California | collected 2016-11-08 | reverse complement strand
AATTATTTTTTAAAAATTCTTAAGAAATATTTTTCCAATTATAACATTATAAAATTAATTTTAAAACATTTAATTTTGATTAATTGTATTATTTAATGAATAATATAGAATAATAAATAGAAAAACTAAGAAATTTAGTATAAAATCTATAAATTAATTAAATAGGAAGTTTATAGATAATAAATTTCGAATTAGACAATATAAATATAGAAATGTTTAAATTTAAATAATTTAAGACTTATATAAGAATAATTTCCTATATAATAACCTATTTTAAGAGTATAGAATTTAATAAATCATGAATTAATATGTAAAGAAACACTAGAAATAAATTATTAAAGTTTTTATAATTGGAAATGTGATAAATCAAATTTAGAATAATTAGTTTCTCAAATTAAATAAAAGTTTATTTAAAATAAACCATAATAATCGTAATATAAAATAAAAATAGATATATATAAAAAGATTTTGATGAATTTAAATAAAAATATAATATTGAAAATGCAAAAAAATAATTTGATTCTTTAAAACTAGATGAATTTGATAAGTTATGATTTATATATAAAAGAAATTAAGATTTTGAAAAATAAATATTATAAAGTAAATAATATAAAGAATATAAAAGTACTTTTTAAGAAAATTAAAAAACTTTTGACCAATACTAAAGTAAATTAAATTTAATTTATAAGAATAAAACTAAATTTTATCTGATATATTAAATTAAAAATTATAAGAATTAAATAGAATTGATTATTAATATAAAGATACAAAATAAACCGCTTTAGAGTATCAATAAGAATATGATTAATTAAAATAGGTATATTTTTTAATAATAGAAATATGATAAAAATGCTTATATTGATGAATTAAATTAAAAATTAAAATAAAATAAATTGAAGAAAAATTTTACATTTGCCAATTAAAAGTTTTCTGATAAAAAAGAATTAATAGATAAAGATATTTTGAATGTTTAGCTAAAAATATTTTATGAATAAAGTTAAAAGTATCATCATATAAAATTAATTAAAGAAATTTTATAAAAACAGTGATTTTATATATTATATTATTTATTTAAAATATTTTTCGCGAAACCTATTTAATAATAAGTTTTAAAAATGAACCGTAGATATCGATAAAAGAGTGGTAGCCAAAATTAACAAGCAATATAAAATTAAGAAATAAATCCTTTTACAAAGATAAATATTAATTAATTAACACCAATTTAATTTTTGATAAAATATGAGCCCCCTTAATTAAGTATGTATTATAAGCGTCATCCAAAAGATTCAAAAAAGCATGCATATAATATATCATTAAGTGAATAGATATATTAAATGGATTCTTATGATATAACTAGACAGTTATTTGTAGGTATATATTTAAATTTAAGAGCATCCTGATTATTTGAAGACCAAATATTTTGAATAAATTTAAAGTTTAGTCTAAAAAATACTGGACTTTAAATTGAATGAAGGGAACTTAAATAATGATGAAGTGGATGAGGAACAAGTCTAAATTAAATACAATTAAATGATTGATGAAGTTTGAATTTTATTTTTTAGGGACATAGTCATCAATAAGTTGTTGAATATTTCAGGCAATTTGGCATCGAAATTGAACCTTTGGATGAAGATAATGAAGAATAATAAATTGAATAGGATTTCTAATAAAACTAACAATACTAAAATAATTAATATGAAAATTAAATTCAAAAAAATCAATCAAATTATTAATAAAACTCAGGAAGATCAGGAAAATTAAATGATTTAAGAGACCTTTCAAAAAATAGAAAACATTGAATTTTTTTTCTTAATAATATTATTAATTTTTTTTGATAATTATATTTCTTTAATATAATAACTTTTTTTAAATAAAATATGAATAAGGTAGAATTCTATTTAATAATTATAATTTTTCAATAAAAAAGTTCTTTAAATATATATAATATATTAAAATTATTTATACATAAATGATGATGATTAAATTCTCTTTTTTTATATACTTATAAATTATTCTATTATGCAAATTTGAATATTTACCTTCTTAATTTAGAAATGACTTAAACTAAAGTAAAAATATAGACTCAAAATTATAAATAAAAGATTAAAACCCTACTAAAAAAATCGATAAAGTTAAAACTATTAAAAATGAAAAATATGGAATAAAACTTGTAAATTTTTATAATTAAGTACTCAAATTTAGGAAAATTAAAATAAAACATTACAAAAAATGAAATTGCTACAAATATTGCTACAAAAATTGCATCAAAAAATATAACAAAAAATACAATAGAAAATAAAGAAATTTAATAAAATGATTCAGATATTATAAATGAATATAAGATATATAAAAATTAAATTATATATGGTAGATTAATAAATGATTAAGATGATGATTGATATAGATTATTTATATTTTTAATCAAAAATAAAGAAGTTCACAGCTTTTTTTCAGATATAAAATCTTATGATGGTAAAAAATCATCAATCGTAAAAGTAAAGCTATAAAATTATAATAAATACCTAATACAATGTGATCTTAACCAATTTTTAAATTAGAGTTCTAAAACCATATCATTTTTTGAATATTTTTCTATATAATCTTTATACCGATCATTGGTTAAAATATATCCATTTTTCTTTTACGCGTAATCAATAATATAGGAATCATCCTTAAATTTAAATTAAATACATATTGCCAACTAGGAACACCACATATAAAGTTTTTTTCATTTAAATCTTCAATTATTTTCATATCATCAGGTATTTTTTTCAAATCCTTATATTATATTAAAATACTTTTTAACCTTTCGGTATTTTTAGTATATAATCAGGCAAAAATATCTATACTTAATGACCTCTTTATAAAAAAAAGTCAACAGCTTATTTCAAACCTTCACTTGAAAATTATTTTTAATTCTTTCGCAATGCTACGTTCATTCCATCAAAAACTATCATTGATTTTTATATATAATTTCTATGATTTTATATATTCTAATCAAATTATATTTCTTAATTTTAATTTCCAAATATATCATTTAATGTGTCGGAATATTGATTATCTGATAATTTTCTTTTATAATTTTCGATATTTAGGAAATTTGTTATTTTATTAATCAATTTAATACATAAATGCAATTTAGAGATAAACTAAACTTTTGTATCGGTTAAAATAGTGAATCCTTTTTTAATTTTTTGGAAAAATTAATTTAGAGGCTAGAAAGATAAAAAAATAAGATCACTTTTGAAATAATAATTCAAAATCTAATGTGTCAATAATCCATTTTCAATATTCTATTTATCTTCATCTGAGTAATTTTCAAATTTTTATACAAATAATTTAGTTATTTAAATTTAGATACTTTTTTTAATAAAAAAATACTTTATTAAACTTTCTGCAAGATTATTATCTTAAGTTATTATAAATTTTAGTAATTTTTCTTATTCTGAGAAAAAATACAGAATTTTTGCTAAAATATCAAAAATTATTTCATTATGACAATTTTTAATCAAAAATTAAAGAATTGTGTATAAAATTTCAAAATTAAGAACAATAAATTTTTGTGTTTTATAGTGTTATATATCTTTTTGATAAATTTTTGAGAATTGTATGGCAATCACTCTTATAATTAATTAACTTTCTTTTGTATATTCTTAATTGTTATATTCAGTTTTTTTTTAAAAATGTTAATTTAAATATTTTTATGCAAAATTAAATAAATCCATTATATCATCTTTTTACGATTATTGATGATAAAGATAATTAAATGACATAAAATATATCATAAACAAATCAAAATCTTAATACTATATATTTAGTTTAAAGTGAATTTTTATTATTTATGAATTTTTAAAATTTATGAATTTTTAAAAATTAATTTTTAATATTTATAAATTTTTATATAATTTTAAATTAAAAATTTTTAAAAAATTTTAAATTAGAATTTTAAAACAATTTTAAATATAAATTTTTTATAAATTTTAAATTAAAAGAATTTACCTACTAAATACTAGTTTAATTTAAATTTTATAATATTTCTATTATTTCTTAAAAAATTTAATCAATATATTTTTAATTTTATATAGGAAAATCAGCATTTTATGCTCTAATTGCATAATAAATAGCACCAAATTAATCATTATTTTATCTATAGAAAATCGATAAACTTTGAAAATATTTTCCTTAAAAAGGGTATATAAGTTAAGCCTGATTAATTATAGAAAATAAATTTAATTCCTTTATATTGTCAATTTTGAGTTTTAATTCATGAATTTACCCTAATTAATTATACATATTGGCCAAAAATTTTCTGTTTTTATTATCTTAAGTCATTTCAGAGATCTAAATTTAGGAGATTTATTTCTAAATGATTTGAAAATATTTTTTATAATTATTAGCTCTATCATTTAAAAATTATAATTATTCTTGCTAATTTATTTATTATATAAAATCTTATGAACTTATTACTTATTTTATAATATGCCAATATCTATTATCTAATTCTTTATTAATTATAAGATTTAAATCTATTTTAAAAAGTTATTAAAAACATTTCTCAAATATTTCTATAAATATTTATAAAATTACAAAGAAGCTCATCAATTTTTTGTTGTTTTATCTACTATTTTATTTTTTATTCTATTTATTTTAAAATGAAATAGATTTCAGAATCAGAACAAAGTTCCAGGTCTATATTTTAAAATTATTATTAAATTTATATCATATTTTGGTTTTCATCAAAATTCATTAAGTTTTTGTTTATTGTATGTTACATTAATTTAGGATATAATTTCTTCTTTGATTTTATAATAATTTATTATTTATATAATAATGAAATTGTAAATTATAATCTATTATAATATTTAATAATAGCATTAAAATAAAAGTTTTTTTCAAAAGTTTTTTAAAGCAATAGTTTTTATAATTTTCAAATTTTTCATATTATGTTATATGCATAATAGAGATGATTAATTGAATTTATTTTATGAAATACAAAAAATACCTTATTTTGATAATTTTACTTAATTATTCAATATATTGAAATCCTATAATATTTTTATAATACTTTTATAAAATCTTTATTAGAAAAAACTTATATTTCATATTAATTTGACTATTCTTTACATTTGTCATAAATATTGAAATGACATGAACTATCATAAGGCATATTAAATTCATCTCTTCCGCCTAAAATGAAAATTTGCATGGGATTCAAAACAACACTTATTTAATTTTTACAAAATTTAAAGCCATTCACATTTATTATATTTATCATATACCATTAATTACTAATAAAATCATATTTTTCAACTTATTGTACTAATTATTTATTTTCATCCTAACCACCGAATTTATAAATATTCTGATTGTTATAATTGCATATTGACATGTCACAACAAGCAATGTTTAAATTACATATTCTAATATTATTTTAATATCATTAAAATATATTATAATATAGACCTTCTATATTTTCTAGTATTAAGGTAAAATAATTCACAGCAAGGTGTCATTATTCCATCGTAGTATCCTCCGATAATTGCTAAAAATTAATCTTAAATGTAGCAAAACCCAAAAGAGTGACGTTCGTATCGTCCATTTAATTCAAAGAATTTATCTAATTTATTTTAATGTTCATTATATCTATAAATATTTAAACTATCTATTCCTCCAAGTAAAAATATTTCTAAAGAATTGCTATTAGTTTTTCGTGTAAAACATTTTGATTTTTTAGGAATAAGAAAATCGATATTTAAAGCTTTTTCCTCGTAAAATGGAGTGATATGCTTCGTTAAATATACAATAAGAAATTTCGTTGAATTATCGATAAAATAATGTAATTAAGATTTTTCATCAATATTATTTGCAGTTTTTTAAATTATTGATTCGCTAACTCCAAAATTTATTCCTAAATGATCTAAATTCATTTTAAAAATATGTTTTTATTTCTAAAATATATCAACTTAACTTTGTATTTCTATCGTTTCAAATAAATTTTCTTAGCTTAATTTATATATTTATTCAAAAGAGATTAATCTAAAATTATTATATTTTATACTTATTATCAGTATCAAGAAGCCTTTTTATAAAATCTCTATATTATGGCGTATATGTTTATTTTATATTATCAAGCTCACGTTCAAATTCTTATCCGTGTAAAAATTAAGTATTTTTTTACGTTGATAGTTCAAATAGTAATAGACCAAAATTAAAAATTCTATCTTATATATTATTTTCCATTTTATAACTATAAAACTTTTATATTAATATTTAACTCTATTATTTTTGTAATTTTGGCATATTGTGAATATTTTTGTCAAGTTATTAAAATTTAACAACTATTTATCAATTATTATACCTTTTTACGATTGCACTATACTAATTGATCTTCTATAATTTTTCACTGATTTTTTCTTATTAGGCTGTATATTAAACTTTATTTTTTCAAAGGGATAGTCTTTATCTTATAATTCAAAATTATTTACGCATAATAATGTTCGGATTAATATCATTTTGATATTGTATTATTCCTCTATAACTATTTGTCAAATGTGAATTTGTATGAAAAGAGTTTATTTTTGATTATCTTTAGTTTATTTCCTATTTAAATTCAAATATTTTTTCAAAAAATTTATGCTATAAATAAACTAATTAACTGCCTTATTGTATATATCTATTATATAAACAAATACATATTTTAAGAATTTATCGTTGATGAAGGTTATCCTGAGTTTTATAATTATATAAAAACTTTCAAGAAATATTTAATATAATGTTATAATTGAATTTTTTTTAGATATTAGAATTCTGTTTTTTCAATCGATATTAAATATTGTTTTAAACTTTGTTTGAATATTTATGTTAATAAATAAAAATTATATATGTTCTTTGATTCGTTATAATTAAAATCTAGACTCCAATAATAAATTTAAAATGTCTCTGAATTTTCATCATAATTTTACTTTTTTAAATAGTCATTTAATTTCAACATATATTATTCTGACTATATTATCATATTTATATAACACGCTTATTTATTATTTTCACTTTTTTAATATCATTTTACATTAAAAAAACGTGATCTACTATTACTTGTTATGTCTTTATAAATTTCTGTTTTATCGTATATTTTTATTTGAATTTATCCAAAGCTAAATACATCTGTTATTTTTTCTATTAACTTTTAATTTATAAATTATATATTTATAATTAATTATTTTCATTTAATCATTATTCAATTAAATTTAATTCTTTATGTTACTATGTATTTTCTATGTATTTCTCTTTTTATTACTATATTTATTAAATTTCCTATTTGCTAAGATCTCTGATAAATTATACTGGAGAGCCTTCCCATAATTAATTACTATTTATAACAAAATAATACCTAGGAATCAATCTAGCTGGAGGAACATAAGAATTTGAGCCAATAACACAGCCTCTCTCTAAAACAGCCCCCTCTGATACAATAGATTTAAATCCGACTGTTACATTATCATCAATAAGACATGATGTTAAAGTACAATTATGTTCAATCTCTACATTATTGCCTAAAATTCTTATAAATTTTCAAAAAATCATTGAATTTTAAAATTTATTGATTTAAACCTATATTTACAGATGTGGGTACTCCTGTTGGCAATGACATGACTGTGTTTATAACAGTATTATCACCGATTATACTATTATTTCCAACTCTAATAGGTGCCAAATCAGCCCTTAAAATAGATCCGTACCAAGTTTGACTATTTTCTCCTTAAATTATATAATTTTATACCTAGTGTAACATTTCCAATTAAAGTAGATGATGAACTTACAAATGAAGAATCATTAAACGCAGGGAACTTTTATAATTTTAAAAATTACTGAATCATAGAGCCCCATAACATTTCTATGTCTGGATAGTGGTTCCATATATGAAATATCTTTTGTTTTATAACAACCTCTTCGTTCCAATTCTATTTTAAAAATATCATACCCATTCCAGTATCACGCATCATTTTACCAACTGAATATTTACATCTTTAATATATTGATTTTAAAGATAACATTAAATTTTATAATTATATATATTTAAATTTTATATCAATTTATATTTGATGATAAACTATTTTATTCTTCCTCATATATTGGATTTAAGAGTGATTTTATTTATTAATTTAAAGATAGTCTTAATTTCATTTAAGCATTATAATCTAGATTATGTTTTTACGCAAATTATTAGGCTACTTCATCTATAGAATCTTTATCATATATTACTATTCTTTCACTATGGCCATTTTCTAAAATTACATCCACATTTAAAATTGGCTTTTTGTCAGCTAAATATAATAAAATATTTCATAAAACTAATAATCAATTTTTCATAATTGATTTTTTATATATGATTTATATTACATGATAATTTTGATTTGTACTCTTAGAAACTTTATGTTAAAAAACTACTATCCTATGTATTTTTTAATTTTGGAGTTAAATTATTTCTATCTTCTTTCCAATTATGAAGCATCTCTCTAATATTAGAACAAAAACCTTTATTAATTATTTTATCTCATCTATTTTACAGTTTTATGATAATCATTAATGAAATTTGATTTAAGGTTAATATTAGGTTTATATAAATCAGGCTAAAAAGTGCAATCTTTATGATTTTTTTCAAACTCAATATCATAACTTGACTTTTATAAAAAAATAAACTTTATCATATTTCAAAAGATTTGGTTTATTTTAAGCATACAATTAGATATGTCTAGGAATAATTGAATTATTTTAATCATTTTATTTATTGATTTTAGGAGAAAATGGGAATTCATGTAAATTGTCCTAATCATCTCTCAATTTTTTGTGTCTTTCTCTTTGTTGATTATAATTATCAACATTTTATTATATTCTTTCTAATGAATTGAAAGCTATTTAAAAATTATTTTTTACTTTCTTTATTTTTATTTACTACATCATTTTTTTTTAATTTATGATTAATTAATGTTTAATCTTTTCTTTTTTATTATTAGTTATATTTTTTATTTAAATTTAATTAATTAAAATGAATTTTTATGTATTCTTAATCTTTTTGTCCTATAATTAAAACATCATTTTCATCTATATAGCTTTATTTTAAATAATGATCATAAGATTATAAATTTTATAAAACCAAAAGGAAATTAAACAATGATTTTTATTATATTTTATCTTTATTTTATAAGATGTCATAAATTTAAGTCACTAAATTTTCGTTATTATCTTCTATTAAAAATTCTAATTTATATAGATATTTGATTAAATCTTTGATTTAAAATTCTTCTTTATCTACAACCTCATAAAATCTTGTCAAAAATCTTTATTTTATTATATAATTACTTTTTTTATAGTATTTTCTGACTTTTCATATTAACAGATGAACTACATTTTTAATTGTCAAGATTAAATGTGTCATTTTTTTAAATTTTTGGCTACATATAGACTGATTTTACATTTGGATTATTATTATTTATATTTGGTTTAAATGTGCAATCCTCGTCTTATTAAATTTAAGGTTTTTATCGCGAAGTTACACAGTATAATCTTTCAAAAACTTATTTTTAATCATTTTAAGATTATTTCAGTATTTATGGCTTAAATTAAAAATTTTTTTCCATTTGTTATTAAATTTTGTTTTTTATATTGTCAATATTTTATTACTTTTTTTCTAAGAATTCATTTTATGACTAAAGAAATGCTTATATATCCCTATTTTATGTTTTTTTATGTAAATTTGGCTGAAATGTACATTTTAACTCTTAAATTTTATTTTGATAATCTTAGTCTTATATTAACTTTTATTTTTAATACTAATTTATATATAATAATTAACCATTGATGCTTAATATAACTAATCAGGTTTTTTTTAACTTTGATTATTAGTTACTAAATCAAAATTTCCATATTTATCAACCTTTTCTATTGAGCTATTTTAAAATTAATTATATGCTGCTTCATATTACCTATGTAATATCAAAATAATACTTAAATTCTTATTTTTAATGATTCTTTGTAGAATTTTTTGTTGAATAAAAATCAAAATTTAATTTTTTTATAGGAATTTATTATTTATATGGAGTTTAAAATTATTCTTAATTTAGCTTTAGGAAATCTATTTTATCACTTTTTTAAGTTTTATTTGAATAATTTGTAATCATATTTCTATCAGTGTGTGCTATCTATTTTTATTCATAATATATATTATGTGGATCATATTATTATGTTTCTTTTTTTAATTATTTTAAGTATTTATTAATTACAGATACATTTGAAACTTACATGTTTTATTAATATAATTATTTAAGTTACTACTCATAAATATCTTTTTATTAATCTTATTCATTTATATCTATCAATATATTGTTTTTTTTATAGTTATTTTATTATGGTATGAATTAATTATCATTTTAATCTAATTATGATTCGGGTTAAATTTCATCATCATTTAATATTTTTTCCTTTATTTTGCATGAACTCATTGATATTTAAGGTTATGTGGTAGAATTTTCATTTTATGTATATTAAATTATACTATTTTTATTTCTATTATAAGAAATCAAATCATTTTTTAGTAATTTATATGTCATTTTTATATATCGTTAAATTTTTATAAATTTTTATAAATTAAATTATAAATAATCATAACTTTAAACTTTGATTCAATTCGTAAAAGAAATATATAATATAAGTAAAAATGAGAGAAACCCCAAGTTTTCTACTTAATTTAAATTTTGTAATTTTCATAATAATAAGACTTAACACGACAACAATAAATACAGCTTAAAATAAGAAATTAATTACTCAAAATATGAAGAAAGATATCATTTCCTTAAAATTGAATTTTACCATATAATATATTATATATAAACCATGGTAATCCTAGAGATAATTATAGGTTTATTATTTAACTTCCTATTATTGATGATGTGGCTAATTCAGATTTAAATTATTTTGTTGCCATACTCGAATTTATTACGTCTATTTATATTTTTAATACCTGACACGTTTCCACCCCAGCACCCTATTGTTAATCCCATAAAAGTATGACTTATTTTAAAATTTTACACCAATTATTCCACTATAAATATCATTAATTTTGTCTAAAAAAATATTATTACTAAAATAATTGTAAATGCCAGAATTGGATACCTATCTTTTGGTATCAAATAAGATAAAATATATATTAAATCATATTTATTTTATTTTTATTCTTATTTATAATTATTTGGATTTTCTATATCAATATTTAAAGGTTATTCTTCTTAAAAGTCTTCAATCTATTCTGACTCATTTTTTTTATCATTTAAAAGAAAATATGATAAATATATTGGGTACATACATACCAAAAATAATGATTCTTCCCATACTATTTAATGATCAATACAAATTATAAATAAATATAATAAAGTGACCAAATATACTAAAAAATCTCTAAATACAGAATCAAATTTAAATTCAACATCTTTTTTGTGACAATAATGTGAATATAATGAGGCAATTCCTATGCACATAGTAAAATCTAATTAAATAATGAATACCAAAAACACCGGAACCCACTATTGCACCAAAACCATAATTAAATGTTTCTTTTTCTGAATCAAAAACACTTAAAATATTTGTTGTCATTTCTGGTATACTACATCCTAATGCTAATATTATACAATCACTATTTTTTGGTAATATAAACTTTTTTGATATATTTTCTAAACTCGCTTTTATATTAATATTTACGTAAAAGAAATTCATTAGATAATATAGAAATTACTTAAACCATTGCAATAAATGCAATAATATAACAAATAATAAATAAAACATCATTTATAGACATTAAAAATAGTTTTTATTAAATAATTATATTAAATACTATTATTAATAATGATTAAATTAATAATCATTTCCAATAACTTTGTTATGCTTTTATGCATTAACTTGTTTTAATTTATGGAGTGCGATTATAATTTTTCTTATATTGATCATATAATTCTTCTATTCTGCTTACATCATATGTTAATCTTTTCATAAATTATTATTTACTTTGATGTTTAATTACTTAAATTCGCGATTTCTTTATTTTTAATTTTTAACTATGAATTTAATCTTTCTATTTCTTATATAAAAATTTCATTTTAATCTAAATAATTTATTATTACTTTCACTTTCATAAAGGTTCACTTCTAAAGCTTTTTTTAAATGACTATTTTCTATTTGTAATTACTGTAATTTTTAATCTTTATCACTTTAGTATAATTCATTTAATTCTTAAATTTTGTTATTCATGTTTTTTTCTTATAACAATACTTATTCTTCTAAATTTTTTATACTAATTTTATATTATATACGTTGTTTTTAATCCTAAATTTTTAGTTTTCATATTTCCTATAATTTCTAAATTTTAGTGATTCTCTTAAATACTTTACTCCAATAAAACTTTTAAACCATTGTACTATTCTTATTAATTTTGATATGCTATTTCTTGTTATTTTTATTAATCTTATATCTCTTATTTGATTTAAAATTAATGCCTTAAATTCATAAAGATAACTATAATTTTATTTCTAAATTATCATTTCTTTCATTTTATTGAGTTATCAAAGTATCTTTGTTTAATATTTACTTTTAAGTTTAATCTGATAGTTCCAACTAATTATTTATAGTTTTCTCTTGTTTTTATAATTTAACCTAATATGAATCTCTTAATTTTTCAAATTCCTATATATAGAAAATTTAAAAACTTAATTTGATTAATTAATCAATTGCTC
>Ga0233399_1000654_pt1 | contig 12871 bp, 6 predicted proteins | sample 43DmetaG_FD_182698 | JGI IMG/M metagenome (GOLD analysis project Ga0233399, IMG submission 182698) | Seawater microbial communities from Monterey Bay, California, United States - 43D | ecosystem: Environmental > Aquatic > Marine > Coastal | place: USA: California | collected 2016-11-08 | reverse complement strand
AGTAATAATATCAGTGCTAGATTTAGAAGTGATAGTCTGCAACTAATTAATGGTACAAATTTAACAGTAGCAGGTACAACTGATCTAACCGGTGACTTAACTGTAGATACTAATACCTTACATGTAAAAACATCAAACAATAGAGTTGGTATTGGTACAGCTAGTCCTGACGCAATACTAGATGTTAGAGGCGGAGCAGCATCAAGACCAACATTTGTGCATGCTAGTGGTTACGGTGGATTGCAATTGGCAGGCACAGGTCCTGGAAGTGGTTCGGCTCTCATTTTTTCAAACGATCATAGTAATACCTTAACTGAGGAATGGGCTATTTTTCATGATGGCGCAACAGATGATTTAGTATTCATATCAGGCGATCCTGCTGATGTTGCTACTGAAGAAAGAATGAGGCTTACCGATGATTCTACAACAACACTTTTAATTAAAGCAAAAAAATCTACATTTAGTTCGGCAGCACAACTTGATCTAGTGGGTACAAACTCTAATGCTTACGGTGGTTCACAAGTTGTTACTAGTAGAATTGATTCTAAAACAGATGGCGGACCTTTTGAAAGTAAGATGCGATTCTGGACAAATAACGGAAGTAATGTTCTAGAAGAGCGCATGACAATCGATCATGATGGCAATATCTTAGCTAATACCGCCGATGTTGATTTAGGATTTACAAATGGTGATACTGGAGTTGTACTTAGAAACGATGGTGTAATACAGGTAGCAAGAGATGAAACTAGTGTTAATAATAGTGTCCTTTATGTAAACAAATTGAATGGTGAGGGAAAACTTATAGCTTTATATAAAAGTGGGATACAGGCTGGTAATATTGGTATTGTTGCAACAAATAATATTTTTATGTCTTCTGTTGATGATGTGGGTATCGGTGTAGGAGACGATAACTTATATCCAACAAATGGAGTCGGCAACTCAACAAATGGTATCCTAGATATTGGTGATACTAATGCTAAATTTAGAAATGGGTATTTTAATGGAACAGTTAATAGTTGGACAGGTGTTAATGCAAAAACTGGAACTTCAATAAATCTTGAAAATGCAGCTGGATCAGGAAATTCAAGTATTAAAAATGCAGGTGCTGGATCAAATATTGATTTAACCATTACAACAGGCTCAACAGATAGAATGCGTGTTAATAATGATGGAACTATTAACACGTTTAGCAATGTGTTAGGGGGTTATCATTATTATACAAACAATGCAGCCATTGATACCGATTATCTTGCTAATAGTGGGTATGTATTTGAAATTGCTGGTAAGGTTAATCCAAACAGTGGAGGCTCTGCATACATAGATCCATTTTTGGGACATATCTATATTGGTCATGGCTGGAATGGGTCTGCGCTGACTGCTTATATATATTATGTAGCTTTACAACCAGCGGCAAGAGACGTATTCCCGTCAGGATCAGGAGCCAGTGGAGATGCACTTGAAGTTTGTTTTGTTTCAAGCGGTACAGAATTCACAACTATTCCGGTAGCAGGCGGGTCTTCTTATAATATAAGAGTTAAAGCACTCAATTACAATTCTACATATGGTTCAAATTTTGAACTGCATATTACAAGGAAAGCATAATGGCATACAATCATAGAAACTATAGTGTACCTTTAATCCCAAGATCAGAAACAAGTGGAGTTAAAAGCAGTACAACATTCCCTCAGTTTCACGTCTACTCAAGTGGGAACCAAACTATTACAGCAACTGACGCTAAATTAAGTTTTAATACATTTGTATATGATTCAGGTGATTTATGGAGTACAAGCAATAATAGGTTTACTGCACCTGTAAGAGGAATTTATTCTTTTGGATGGCTTATAAGTTGTCAAGTTCAACAAAGCCAGCTTTATAACGCAGCGTACCCAAGGTTGAATGGATCTGGTACAAGGTATAGATCAAGAATACAGTCTTATGGAATGACTGGAGGCGGATGGGCTTCGTTCGGCGGAGGCGGTATAATGGATATCTCAGAGGGTGATTATGTTGAGCTTTGGGGATATTGTTATGGCAGTGGAAACACTATAACATGCCAGGCAGGTGAAACATCATTCTGGGGACATCTACATGGCCCGCATACTTAATTAGGAGAATAGAAATGGCTACGTATAATGTAGAAACAACAGATTTAGAAGATAAGCTATTACGTCTTGTTATGACTGATATACAAGGGTGGGCAGATAATTTTTTAAGTGTTAGAGCAAACGACTCTTTGAGCAATGTAAAGAAAATTGCAATTAACAAATATCTTGAAGAAGAAATTCAAATGCCTACTACCAATGAAGCATTAGTAGATGATATGCTTTCGAGGGGTTGGATTTCGTATGCAACAAATGATCCAGTAGAATAATAAGAATAAGATTAGCTCTGTAGGATTACAGTATAAATATGTGTAACAACTAGGACACACATATGAGTAACGCACGTAAATTAGGAAACATGACAACACATGGGTTAGACGGAGACTTTAATGTTGATCCGACTGACAATACACTAGTAGTGGACAGTACAAATAATCGTGTAGGAATTGGTAGTGCAACACCCACAACAACACTAGACATAACAGGGACAGCAACAGCCACAGCTTTCAGCGGACCATTAACAGGTAATGTTACCGGAACTACAAGTAGTATTAGTAATCATGATACAGATGCACTTAGTGAAGGCAGTACAAATCTTTACTACACAAATGCAAGAGCAGATGCAAGAGCTCAGTTAAAGATAGATGCACTAGTAGACAGCGCACCTAATACACTTGATACATTAAACGAACTAGCAGCGGCATTGGGAGATGACGCTAATTTTAGTACAACAATTACTAATAGTATTGCTACTAAGCTGCCTCTTGCAGGAGGAACAGTCACAGGTGAACTTAATGTAGATGCACAACTAAAAGCTAACCAACTAAGATTAAGTAAGAACGGTGATTCTACTAGCATTGGCGCTACAATAGGTTTAAGTAATGCAGGCGGTGATACAAATAGTAATGATATAACTATAACAGCTGCAAATTCAACTAATAGTATTGTATTAAGATCTGCGATAAACATTGATACACAAACTTATCAAAGCGGATCCTGGAATTCACGTTTAAAAATACTACAAAATGGAAACGTTGGTATTGGTACGAGTAGTCCAAGCACAAATCTTCAAGTTGATGGAGATTGGGCTAGTGACTATGGCACAATGTCTATTAGCGGACCTCAAAATGCGTTGACTGGTATTGGTCTTAGAGCAAACAACACATATGTTGGATCAATTATTTGGCGAGATGGTTCAACTGGTACTGGAGGGTCATCGCATCTAGAGATAAACTCATACCTTTCTAATCCCATTGAATTAAGAACTAATAATATTGCTAGAGTAACAATTGATGGATCATCAGGCAACGTTGGTATTGGTGCGAGTAGTCCAGCTGAAAAATTAGAAGTCAATGGTAGTGTTAAGGTTGGCAATTTAAAAATTCAAAATGAATATGGCGGTAGAATAGGATTTAACCGAAATACTGCTAATGGCGCTATATATGATTCTTCATATGCAGCTTTCCAAATTAATGGAGCAACTAGTACACTTGATTACCTATCATTTGAAGCATACCCTGTAAGTGGTAGCCCTAGCAATGCTATGGCCATCAAATCTAATGGCAACGTTGGTATCGGAACATCTTCTCCAGGTAAGCTATTGACTCTTTCGAGAGCAGCAGAGGCCCAAAGTGAACAATTAGAATTTAGAAACGTAGGTGGAATTAGCAACGGAAACTTTGATGGTATAAAGTGGTCTCAAGGGGCTACTGGTTCTACTACACTAGCCGAACAAAGAATTAATTACTACAGTAGTGGTGTTGTAGATATGAGTTTCAATCTTCGCAGCGAAGATAGCGTTTTATATTTAAAAGCTGGCGGCAACGTTGGTGTTGGTACAGCTAGCCCTGCATATAAACTTGATGTGTTTAATAACACTACAGATACTGGATCACAATTAAGAGTTAAAAACTCATACACCGCAGTTGGTGCAGACGCCGTTGTTAATATTGACGGTTATGGAGCAAGTACTCTAAAACTATGGCGTAACGGTATCGAAGAATGGAAATTAGAAAGAATCACTAATAGTGATAATTTGGGACTATACGCTTATGGTGGTGCTGTTAGCGGAGGAGCTGGCGCTGGGTTAATACAATTTTGGGATTACGATACTGGCGGCATCGGCATCGGCACTAATTCTCCGGGTGCTAGACTAGAAATTTATGACAGTCATGGTGGTAATACTGATGATCACAGTTCGTATGGACATCCAGTATCTGGCGGCAGTAATGGCGCATTATATATTAATAAAGGCAATAGTAGAATTGATTGGCAAGATGGACTAGTATTTTGTGGAGAAGGTACTACATGGAGTGCTAGATTTACAGGCAGAGCTGGACTTACTACTAACAGTGATACTGCTGGTGAAATATTAGGTGTACATCCAGTAGAAGGAAGCGCCACAGCCTCCTGGAATGACACTGCTGGTGCTAACAGTGTCACCTCTGCTTTCTTTAGAGTTATGGGTAACGGTAAAACATTTGTTAAAAAATTAAATTCTGATGCATTTAGAGCTCCTAGTCATGCTACAGATGCTGCAGCAAATAGTGCAGGCGGAAATGTAGCTGGATCAATATATTATAATACAGCATCTAATGTTCACAGATCTTACAATGGAACACAGTGGACTAGTGTAGGATCAGCGCCGATTACCGAATCTGTATTTGATGCATTCAGAGATGGATCAGCACTATGTCTACTCAAAGGTAATAATTCTAATGTAGATACAGGCGGTAATCATACTGGTAGCTTACAAGGTGGAGCAACATATACTACTACTACTAAATTTGGATCACATGCTTTTGATCTTGTTGGCACTGGGGTTTATCTTGATATTCCAACACTTCCGATGATCGAAACCGTAAGTTTTTGGTTTTACTGTGTCGGCGGTAATCCTGGGTATATTGTAGATTTTAGACATGATAATCCAAATAATGGTAGAAGCTATCTATATACTCACGCCGGCGCAAGCGGCGGCACTGGTCAACATGTAGATATGGGAGATGACACCACTACTACAAATAGAACAGGTGTGATATATATCAACGGAGCACAGTATACTAGTGGACAATATAATTTTCTTGCTGGTAATTGGTATCATATTGTTCTTGTGAGAAATTCAACAGACACTCACAGAACTTGGGATCAAGGTATAAGATTTGGAAATAGGTCAGATGGCACTACCCATGGTAGTGCTGGTCATTTTGATCAAATACGAGTATTCAACAGCAGAATCAGTGCATCTCAAGCATTTGACTTGTACAACGAAACAGGATAAAACGAACATGATTGTAAGAAATGTAGATGGTATAGTAAAAATAATTTTTAATGTACATGATGAGAACGAATTTATGAGATTAAATCCTACTGGTGGATTTATGCAAGTAGATACTCTCCCTTATTGTCGTTACAGTAATTATAAAATGGATGGAGATGAGATTGTTGTTGACACTGATAAAGAGGAAGAAGAAGCTAATCTTCAATATAGGTATGATCGTCGATATCCAGATATAAAAGAACAACTTGATATGTTATGGCATGCTGTGGATACTGGATTATTTGGAGAAGATGCTAAAACCAGTGATTTTTATACTGTGATCAAATCTGTAAAAGATACTACACCTAAACCAGAATAAAAAGTTATAAATATGTGTAACACATTTACGCAAGGATATCTTTATGGCATACATTGGTAGTAGACCAGATAATGTAATCAGCAGAAACGCTCAAAACGAATATAACTACACTGCTACAGGCGGACAAACTACCTTCACAGGTGCTGACTCTAATAATAATACACTAAGTTATACACCTGGTAACATTGAAGTATATTTCAATGGTGCTAGATTAGAAGAAAGTGACTTTACAGCCACTAACGGTACTAGCATTGTACTAGCAAATGCTGCGGTTGTCAATGATGAATTAAGCATAGTTGCAGTAAATGTATTTGCAGTTGCAGATGTTGTTCCTGCTAGCACAGGAGGCACATTCCAAGGCGGTATTGCAGTGCAAGGCGGAGTTAACGTAGCAGGTCATATACTTCCAGACACTAACATTACATATGACTTAGGTAGTACTACACAGAGATTCAGAGATTTATATCTAAGTGGTAACAGTATAAAATTAGGTACTAGAACTATCAGTCAAGATAATATTCCTGATGTTAATTTAAGTATTGCTCCTGAAGTACTAACAATTGATGTTGCTGCGCCTGCCGCTGGACAAGACACACAGTGGTTGTGGAATTGGCTTACAAGTAGTTTACCTTACGCTAGACGAGAGATTACTAACTCAAACGAATTAAATGTACCTCTGTACAAGCAAGGTACATATACTGTAAACAATTTTGCTAAAACACAGTACGGGTCAATGACTCAAGCACATACAATGTATTTCAAATGGATCGATGGAGCAGGTACACAAAACAATATCAGTTGGGTTACTGATCAGGGAACATTCACAGATAGTCATCCAGATATAAACGGAGGATCAGATACTACAGTACAACGTTTAAGCATCAGTGTACCTAGTACAATTACACCTCCTACATTAACTGCTCCTAGTGTAACTTACACAGTTACAAACAGCGGATCAGGATCATACACCTTTAGTGGACCACGTGATGGAAACAATCCAAACATTGGTCCACTTCGTCGCGGCGGTACATATACATTTAATATTAGTGCAACAGGACATCCTTTTTATCTAACAACTGATAATGGCACTAACTTTAGTGCAGGAACATATTTTGGCGAATACACCAGTGGAGTCACTGGATCAAGAACAGATAGTGGAACACTTACTTTTGTAGTACCAGCAAATGCACCTGACACGTTGTATTATCAATGCGGCAATCACAGTAGTATGAGAGGTGCTATTACAGTTAAAGACCTTGCTGTAGAAACAAACATTAACGGCAATTATGTAGTATATGCACAGCATACACAAGAAGGACACAAAACACCAGTTGAACTAAGACCTATACCGAGTCTTGTTAATCAGATGTGTTTGGTATATGATTCTAGCGTTAATAAATTTGTTCCCCAAGATTTAGCTACATATGTAGAAAACACACCTAGCTTTGAAAACAAGATTAGAGAAGTAGCAGGTACAGCAGAACTTGTTGTAGAAGACGGCAGTGCAGTGGTCGCCAAGGTCAATGTGTATGCAGATAGTACTTACTTGCCATTAACAGATAATAATGCAGGTGACCAAGCATTTGCCACAGATACAAATAAATTGTATATTTGGGACGGCAGTGCATGGCAGTTGGCTGGTGCAGCTAACACAGGCGAGCTACCTGAAGGCACAAACTTATACTACACAGATGCACGAGTTGATGCAAGACTAGCAAGCGGCAGTGTTGGCAATATTGTTACCACTGGCTACTTGGCAGGACCTGCTACATTTACTATCGACCCAGCTGGCGTTGGAGATAACACAGGAACTGTTCTTATTGCAGGCAATTTACAAGTAGATGGAACAACCACAACAATTAATAGTACTACGGTAGAAATAGATGATCTTAACTTAACACTAGCTAGTGGTGCCGCTGATGCAAATGCAGCTAACGGAGCTGGTATTACAGTTGACGGTGCAAATGCTACATTTATATATGAGAGTGCAGTTGATGAATTTAGTTTTAATAAAGGTATTAGAGCTGTTGACTATAGTGTATCAGACGGCACAAAAGTAATTGACAGTTCTAAACGGGGTTATTTTGTTAACCTTCAAAATAGTAACCCAATTAGCTTCTTAACTGGAACCAATGGTGTATCAGGATCAGGAGCTCAAGGTATTAATGTTCGTCACGTATATGCTGGAACCTCATATGCTAATTCTACTGCCGGAGCCGGAGATATAGAAGCTAGTGCTAATTTTAAAATGGCAGGTAATGTAGTAGTTGATTCTAGTAGAAACATTTCAGGATCTACTGTATCAGCAAGCACTAAGTTTTCAACAACAGGCAGCAATAACGAACCAATCTTGATGGCTACAAGTGGTAGTTTTGTTCGTCCAAAAATTAGAACAGCAAGTTATAGTGGTACTCCGGAAACTAGTTTACAGTTTAATCAACAAAGCGGTGCAAGTACATCACGCAATTATTATATGGGTATCTACTCCGTTAATAATGCAAATCCATACTTTTATTTTGATAATCGAACAAGTGGACCTACACATTTTCAAACCAATGGTTCAACTAGATTATCTATTGCCAGCGGCGGCAATGTCGGTATCGGTGAGCCAGATCCAGATGAAAAACTACATATAAAAAATTCTACAGGATCTTATATTAAGCACGAAGGTCCATCATCCGGAGACTACGCTACAGGTTATCAAATATTTGAAGGCAGTACAGCCTCTGCGGCATTTTATACTAACCCATCACATGATCTGACTATTCTATCTAAAGATGGAATTACCTTTAGATTAGATAACGCCAATAGAATAAAATTTACTTCAACGGGTAATGTTGGTATTGGTACGACGGTTCCAGCTGCTAAATTACATGTTAATACAGGATCTGGAACTAATCAAACAAATACATTAGGAATTGAAAGAACTGGTGTAAACGATTATTCTGGTATCTCATTTAGAACTGGAGCAATTGTTGATTGGAGCATAGGTCATAATAGTAACGGTGGATTTACTATCTATGAAAATGGTAATGATAGTGAAACAAGATTTATTGTTAAAGATGGTGGTAATGTTGGTATTGGAACAAATAGTCCAGCAGCTAAAACACACATTCATGGTACCGGAGACTTATTGAGACTAACCTCTACTAACAGTGGCAACGGCGGCGCTCAGATGGATTTGATCCATCAAACTTCTAGCCCAGCTGACGGTGATTACAATGCCATGATTAACATGGGCGGCAATTACTCTGGTGGGAACTCTGCTTATGCTACTTCAATGAGAAGTGTATGGTCCGATGCTGGCGGTAGGCAAGGACGGTTAGAATTTTACACTAGAAATGCTGGAGATTTTACTAAGAAATTTCAGATTGAGCATGACGGAGATGTATATCAATGGAGATTGAATAACTGGGAACCTATTTTAGCATCCACTGCTTCATCACCTGATATAGTATACACCTCCTCACAATCGTTTGATATAACTCCAACAAATGATGCTTATGTAGGCGTTCGTACTAACAGCTCTAAGTACAAATACTTTAGACTCGAAGCTGATCTTAGATCAGATGGCGCCAACCATTATGGATTCTTTTGGGGTGCTGATCAAGCCAACCTAGGTTACAGTAACGGCAATCAAGGTCATAAATGGGTGTATAGAAATAATAGCAATCGACCAGAGTTTCGTGGCATAAGTTCTAATGGCACCATCAAAACTATGAATGCGGTAAGTCATGCCTTTGACGACGGAGTATTTCATAGATGGGTATTGGAAGTTTTACCGAGCGGTGTAACTCTTTATGCAGACGGCGTGCTTGTAGATTATCTGCCAAGTAGCTATGCGATACAAGGATTCTGCGGCATTCATACGTATAATAATGGCCAATCATTACTGTGCCGTAATGTTGTTATTACTTCTTTAGATAGTGTACAACAAGAAGCAGTACACTACAGTACACATAGTTTAGCTGGCGCTGCTGACGGTATATACAAAATGGTTAATACTCAAGGTATGATGCAAGAAGTATATGTATCGAATGGATGGATGTTAATTGCTGCAAACGATGCTAGAGATGCTTTATTTCCCAATGGTAACTCTAGGCGTGATTTACAATACACAGTAAATAGAAACGGAGCGCAAGGTCACATTGGAGAACCTTCGCCTGATAATGATTACATAATAGGTGGATTTATAGACGATTTTAGTTTTAGTAAAATTAAAGTAGAAGCGTGGGGATGGAGTAGCACTAACAGTACATATAATTACGCTAACCAAGGTGATAATGCAAGCGCAGAGTGGTCAGCAAGTAGTCTCACCACAGTTGTGCCTAGAAGTAGTGTTACTATAGGTGGCAATTTTGGAATTTATACCTCAGCTGCTTATTTCTTAGGAGATGGTATTAGAAAAGATTATGAAACTGGGGGATTTAGTGCAAACTCAAATCAGACAACTATTGGTGGTGTTGGAGTAAATGGATCAAGTGGTGATCCTACAACAGGGTGTTATTTGGGTCACGGAACCAGTGAAACTGGTAGTTATAGTGAAGGTTGGTATAGAGCCTCAGGTAGTGCAGCAGACTGTCAAGGATACGCAACATGGGTGAAATCGTAAAATGAAATATAATTGGTTAGCAAGTTTAGAAAAAAGATATCAAGAAGGCATACATTACTCTTTTGAGAAAAATCAGCCTAGACACTATGAATATTTGTCTTGGCTTGACGAAGAGAAACCTTCAATGGAAACATTTGAGATTTATGCTCAAGAAGATACAGATGCAAGTGTGTTAGAAATTGTGAGAGAACAACGTAATGCTAAACTTGCACTTACTGACTGGAGATTCAGAAGTGATCTTACTCCTGATCAGGAATGGATCGATTATTGTCAAGAACTCAGAGACTTAACCAATGACAATAATAATTGGAGCATAAATGATAATGGTGATGTTTCAATAAATTGGCCAACACCTCCTAGTTGAGCATAAATATGTGTAGCAGACTAGGACACACATATGAGCAAGGCACTCGAACTTTCACAATTAGCCAATGATGTAACATACAACGAAGGCACAGACACACTTTCGTTTGGACAAGCCAATATTACAGTTGGCACTGATGTACTGTTGGCATACAATGATTTTAGTGGTGACATTACAGTTGCCAGTAACGGCGCAGTTACATTAGCCACAGTTAACAGCAATGTTGGAAGTTTTGGTAGCGGTAGTGCAATACCAGTTGTAACAGTAAACGCTAAAGGCTTGGTAACCGCAGTAAGCACACAAGCTGTAAACATTGTTAGCACCACAGACATTGCGGGCGATAGTGGAACAGACACTATCACACTTGGAACTGATACACTTACCTTTGCAGGTGGTACAGCTCTTACAAGTACAGTAACAAACAATCAAGTAAGCATAGCACTAGACAACACAGCGGTAACTGCTGGTAGTTATGGCGGATCTACTGCAATACCAGTAATCACAATTGATGCACAAGGTAGAATTACAGCCGCAAGCACCAGTTCTATTAACACAGACCTAGTAAGTGATACAACCCCACAACTAGGTGGTACACTAGATGCCAATGGCAATGACATTGACATGGGTACAAATGTTATTACAGATACAAAGGTTGGACAGTGGGATACTGCTTATGGTTGGGGCGATCATGGATCAGCAGGCTACTTAACAAGTATTGCAGTTGACAGTATCAACGACACACACATAGACTTTGGCACTGGTACTAATCAAGTTAGTACAGCAGACATTCCAGAGCAAACAAATTTATACTTCACAGATGCTAGAGCAGATGCTCGCATTGCGGCAGCTGACACAGATTCACTTAGTGAAGGCAGTACAAATCTTTACTATACAGATGCAAGGGCAGATGCTAGAGCGCAACTTAAAATAGATGCATTGGTTGATAGTGCGCCAAATGCACTAGACACACTTAATGAACTAGCGGCGGCATTGGGAGATGACGCTAACTTTAGCACAACTATAACAAATAGTATTGCTACCAAATTAGCAACCTCAGACTTTACATCAACAGCAAACACCTGGATCGGAACCAAATCAACCAGCGATTTAAGTGAAGGTACAAACTTATACTATACCAACGCTAGAGCAGATGCACGTATAGCGGCTGCAGATACAGATGATCTAAGCGAAGGAACTACAAATCTTTACTTTACGAACGCAAGAGCAGACGCACGTATTGCACTACAAGCTGGTGCAAATTTAGACCTAAGTTCTAAGACAACAAGCAATCTCAGCGAAGGCACTAATTTATACTACACAAACGCAAGAGTAGATGCACATCTAAATCAGTCAAACCCAACAGCAGGGTATGTACTAAGTTGGAATGGTAGTGACTATGCGTGGGTAGCAGATAGTGATACTGTGTATACAAGTTTTAACACAGATTTCGATACAAGATTAGGCACTAAAACAACTACCAACCTAACAGAAGGCACTAACTTATACTACACCAATGCTAGAGCAGATGCTAGAGTTAATTTACAAACAGGTTCAAACTTAAATCTAAGTTCAAAAGATACAGATGATCTAAGCGAAGGAACTACAAATCTTTACTATACAGATGCAAGAGTACAAGCAACCAGTATCACCGGTGGAAGTTTACGTGGCACTGTAAATAGCGCCACAGTACAGTATGCAACCAGCTACAGCGGAACACCTGCACAAGGTAGTTTCTTTTTTGACAGTCTCAATCAAAAACTAAAAGTTTATACTGGTAGTGCATTTGTTGACGCTGTGCCTAGTGGAGGCGGAGGCGGCGGTGGTAGTGCTACTGATGCAAATACTACTTTTAGAAAATACACTTATACTGTTACTAGTAGTACCAATACACTCACAGGTAAAGATGATATTGCAGTTACAGCAGGTAGTTTTATTACTGGATATCAATATCAAATTATATCAGTAGGAAATACAGACTTCACAGCTATTGGAGCAAGTGGTAATACTGTTGGTGTTACTTTTACTGCAACAGGCACTGGCACAGGAACAGGCACAGCCGGACACGTACTTAACTATGTTACCAACGGAACAGAAAACGTTGAAGTATATGTTAACGGTGTTAAACAAGTAGAAGGTAGTAGTTATGATTATGTTGCTA
>Ga0233399_1000653_pt1 | contig 12879 bp, 17 predicted proteins | sample 43DmetaG_FD_182698 | JGI IMG/M metagenome (GOLD analysis project Ga0233399, IMG submission 182698) | Seawater microbial communities from Monterey Bay, California, United States - 43D | ecosystem: Environmental > Aquatic > Marine > Coastal | place: USA: California | collected 2016-11-08 | reverse complement strand
AAAATTCTATTATATGTAACAATTGAAATAGACCATAAGCATAAACATGAAGCAGCATAATTTTTAGTTTTCATATTTTCCTCAGTATATTAGGGATCGTCTAAAATTTTTTAAACTTAATCTAATATAGATTAATCAATATTATCACCATTGAACATTTTAATATTTGATAAGAATTTATCTGGATTATTCATTGATTAAACAGCTTTTTTCCATATTTTATCTTCAGCATCATTTGGGTTAATTTTTTCTCCCATAAGAATTAAGATAGCCTTGGCGGTAACAATAACCATAGGAGGTGGTTAACCTAAAGATTTCATTTCTGTGATATGCCCTTTTTTCATACAATCAATAGCATTTTTAGCTTTTTCCAAAGCAGGAATAGCTTATGATAATGCTTTTTCAGCTGAAGCTTTTAAATCTCCAGCTTCTTAGGCGGCAATATTAGTTTTTTCTTCTTCTTCTGAAGCTCCTTATTATTCCACTTCTGCAACGGAAGATTCCTCTCCAACTTTTTGAATCAAAATGTTAGTTTCACCTTTTCTTTTTTCCACTTCAACCATTTTTATTTTTAATTCATCTTATAATCCTTCGACTTTTGATTGTGTTTCAGCAAGAATTTATAAACCTTATTCGAATCGTTGAATTTATCTAACTATATTTCCTTATTTTTCTTCTAAAATTTATTTATAAAAAGAAATTAATTCTAAGAATGATTTAGGAGTGGTATAATTGTATCTTCTGTTTTATTTCAAGAATTTGAGATTAGCATCATCGATTGATCCATGTACATGAGCCATATTTAATGCAATTTGATTTAAAATATTTTCTTTATCAGGTAAATCTAAGTCTGCAATAAATCTATTTGCAACATCAATCAAGGCATCTTTTGGCCAAGCATGGAAATAGTCAATACTTGTTGCAGCAATAAGACCTGGGAATTTTCTTGATTTAATTCTGAAATTATCCCCTACAGGTGAGAAACAAAGAATCATCTTTAATTATTTTCTAATCTTATCCATGAAATAAGCCTACATATCTTCTGTAGTATCTAGAACTCCATTACCTTTTGCTTCATTTCTTAATCCACCAATCAATGCATCAACATCTTCTTTTGGGAATAAATCTTAAATCCAACCATTATTAAGAATATCATTCATAGGCTCTAAGAATTTTTCATTCTTGATTTATGAATCAGTTATCATAAAGGCTACAGGAGTAGCTCCTGGTTTAGCAATTTTTTTATATAAATCTTGTAAATAATTTCTAAGATCATTAATATTGAAATTTGAAGTAACGGTAAGTTATTCAATGTCAAATCCAATAATGAATGCAGCCAATCTAGATAAACTTTATTTTCCTGAACCTCCAACCCCGATTAAAAGGGCATTACCAACTGGGAAGTCAAGAATACGAGCAATTCTACAGATATGACAAACAGCATCATTAAATAAGACCAAATTCATTTATGATTTACTTTCGTTATATTCTGCTAATTTTTCTTCTAAAACTTTCTTTAATTCAGGCATAGAGTCAATAATACAATAAGCTTTATCATAGCCTTTAGCCATTTGTGTAAATGAAGTGAATAAATTGAAATCATCAAATGCTAATTCTTATTATTCCTCAGATAAATATTTTGAGATAGCATCTTTTTGATAAATTCTGAATTAATTAATATCACTAATGTTGGTAAATCTGTCTTCAAAAACACGTTTACATTCATGAGTCCATAATTTAATAATTTTTTCAGTGCCTCCTTTGAACAAACTTGGTTGAGATTGCATTATTCCTTCTGAAATTTTTGATAAATCTCTTAAATTGAATTAATAGAAGAATTTTGCTGAACTAGGTGAATATCTTGTATCCCTTAAGATTTTATTGAATAATAAAATTGTGGCCTCAATTAATTAATCTGCAATTTTTTCGAATCCTGACTCGAATTATGTGAAATGTCCATTTAAGATTTATCCATAAATATATTTAATGGTTATTGCATCAGGAGTAAACATAGTGAAAGTTGAGAAATGTCTTTATAATCTAGAGTTTATATTGAAAGATCCGGCTTTTGGATTTAAAGCTCCTAAGAATAATAAATCTTATAAGAATTTTCTTTCTTCTAATTATTCTCTATTGAAAATAGATCCGTAATCTACAATGTAACTTAAAAGAGCAATTGGAGATTGAGTTCCATAACCATCAACGAATGGCATATTCATATCATCAATGAAATAAATCAAAGTTTTATTTGTTGCAGATCCAAAGGTTTTACCACTTTTCTTTTCAACCATAGATTCAATATTCTTTTATAAAGATAATGAGGTAGTGAAAGAATTGAATGAAATAGTTCTATGAGATATTTTATCAATTTTAGTAGCTGACAAATAATCTTTGATAACAGCAGTTTTTCCTGTTCCTGAGTTACCAATGAATAAAACGGGTTTATTTCTAGTGACATGCTTATCTAATAGATATCTAAGTCTTGTAGTATGTAATGTTCCAACATATATCTTAGAGAATGTTAAATCTTCATTAGATTAGTATGGAGAAACTTATCCTTACCATTATTACCAAGAAGATTTACTTGGATCGCAGAAATAATCTAAAGCCATTCCTTATTCTGGGTATTTTATTTTTGTAACTGATCTCCAGAATGAATTAAACTCTTTTTAATCTTTCTCATCATCTTATCCTCCTCCTATTGATCCTCCAAATGCCCACATACAAGAGAAAATAAACATTGTTTCATATGTTATTTTTCTTGCTTCTTCGTCTAGAGCACTAATTGCTTCTTTATGTTCAATAAGTAATGCATCCAAAATTGTACATAAAGTTTAAACCATCATCATATCATTTACAGGTGATACATGTTTCAATTTATTCAAATCTGTATTTAATTCTACATATTATTAGAAACATCTATAGAAAACATTTTTCCCAACATCATCAATATCTTCCATTACTAATCTTTCCTCACAAGCTGATAAATTTCCTTTATTTAATTTATATTATGATCTTTCAAGCCAACTATTCATATATGGAATCCATCCTACATCAGAATCATTGATAAACAACACACCAGCTCTTGACACTGTTGCTGGAGTAGCACTCTTCAAATTTGAAATTTCAAAAATAAGTCTTATTGATGGAGTTAAGAAAATACGATCATTACTAACCAAAGTTAAAACTTTATTATCATCCATAACAGTATTTAATGATTCAATCCATTCAGGGTCAATATCACCATCTAAAATTGTCCATTTATAAACATGGGATTCTTTATATTTCTCTTCACATTTTGCTTAATTTTTCATAATCATAGATAATACACCATTTTTCCATTCTTTTGTTTTAGAATAGCATCCATATAACTCATCAGATGTGACAGCTTTAGGATTTAAAGTATCAAATTCAGTACTTTCTCCTCTATTATTTTATAATTATAGAAGAGTGGTCCAAACAGCTGATTTTCCGCATCCTGGTGGACCAACAACAAAAATACAATGTCTAACTTCTAAAATTTCAGCCATTTAAATAACTTTTAAAATGAAAATTTCTTCTGGAATATATCCCATATCTTTTTTAGCTGCATTCACTACTTATTTTTTAAGATCTATATCAATTTTTGCTACATATTTATGTGATGGGAAAAGATCTTCAATCAATTTAATGAAAATATTTTTATCATCTGTAACAATTTTAGGCATATTAAATTCTCTAAGACCTTTCATAAGTAATTCATCTTCAGGTAAATTAGGATCAGATCTTTTAAGCTTACCAGCTTGTCTAAGTACTGATTTAACAGCTCTAAGTCCCCAATCATAATGTCTTTATTTTGATAAAAGATCTCTTGATAACATATATAAGGTAACGAATTTTCTTGATAATGGTTTAGAAAGTTGGAAACCTTCAGACATAAGCATATTTTCACAAATAAGTACTAAATCAGGAACAACCATAGCACAAGATCTAAATTAAGCTTTTAAATTTTCAGGAAGTTCAGTTCTTCCAGCATAACCTGGGTTCATAGTAATAAAGAATCCAACTGTATCTTCAATAGTTAATTCTCCTTCTTCCATAAATTAGAAAATTGGTTTTCTTTCTTTTAAAGCGTCTAAAACACATTTGACTTATGAACTAACGACAGACAACACTTCGACTGTAATACGATTGAATTCATCGAAACATCCCCAAGCACCTGATTATGATAGACCCATGAAAATTTAAGCCATTGAATCTTTATTCATTTAATCAGAACAATTGAACACCATAACAGGTAAACCCACACCTCTACCTAAATCCTTAGTAGTTTCAGTTTTACCTGTTCCAGCAGGGCCAGCAGGAGCTCCTCCCATTGTCAAATTAAGAGCTTATGTTAATGTAATATAACATCTATCAGTCAATGGAGTAATGACCAATCTAATTGAATTACCTACATATTCGAATGAATAAAATCTAAACCAATCAACAATTTTGATAATACATTTGCTTTTATCTTTGGCAATTTCCCAAGGATATCTGAGTTTTTATCTTGATGCCATATCAGTTTCTTTATTTTCCCAATAGAATTTAAGTTAACTCAACCAATTGAATGATTCTGGTTCTTGAACTTTTTATATATTAAATTTCTCAACAACATCTCTTGAATGTACATCAATTGTAATAATGTTAATAATTTTATTTCTTTCTAAGCTTGAAAGGTGTCCTCTGACTTTTTTAATTAAATTTTCAATTCTAATTTCTATTAATTTCAAAGCCTCTTTCATAGCAGTTTCAGAACCTCCTTATAATTCTTCAAAGGCACGAGTAACATCTTCAGTCCATACCATTTAAGTAGTCAATAAAGCGCATTAAGCTGGATAATCGGCGCACCAATCATCTCTTGCTTTATATTCAGGATTATCCCAAAATTCTGCTGTTATTTTTGATTATTCTAAAACTTCATAAAGAGTTAATCTCATTTTAGCTTCTAATTTAGATAACCAATTTTCTACAGCACCTTCACAAACAAAGTCTTCATTTTAGAATGGCACTATTTCATCATCTTTAGATGTCATAGCATTAGCTTATTTGGCGATTTCGCCAGGAACTTTTGGTTAAATGAAAACTAATGATTTCATACCATCAAAGCAATCTCCAATGAATTCACAAACTTTAGGTGGATTTGTTCCATTAGATAAAATTGTTAATAATGATTGATTTGATAAGAAATAAAATCTTGGGAAACTTTTTTTCTTTTATTCTAAATATTCATTTAATGATTTTTCACATCTTTTAATAGTAGCTGATTGAGCCTTCAATATTTCTAATTTTTCAGCGGTACATGATTCAACAACGAGAGGATTTATACTTGCATCTATCATCATATCTCTAAATTCTCTATCTAAGGCTTCAAACATTTTAGTTTCTTCAGATAATTAAGCTTTGATATCTTCAGAAGCTAAGAAAATATTAACAAGCATTTTCCAATTTTTTTAGACTTTCATCCATTCATTGACAACTGAATCAACTTTTCCTAATTTTTCTCTCCATTCTTCAACTAAATTTATGAAGAACTCAACATATTTTCCTTAAGATTTCATTCCCATTAAATCTAAGGAATGTTAATCTAAAAGTTCCATCATATTATCTAATGGAATGAAACATTTAGTTCCATTATATTCCTCAAATTCAAATTAAATTTTAGTCCAAGCTTATTCAATATTTTTCAATTTCTTCTCAATTTTAGCTTCTTTTTAAGCAACATCAACTAATTCATTGACTTAACTTTCATATAAATGTAATTTTAAGTCTAAAACATCTTCAAATGCGAAATTTTAAGAAGTTTAGTCAAATTTTTTATTAGTTAACTCTTATAATTATTTCCAATGTCTTTTTTCCATAAATTCTGAATGTAATGAAGAAACTAAAGGTAAAACAACAGCCATATTTTTTACTTAATCAATCATACTATTGTATCCTTTGAAATTTTTAATGTCTCTTGCAAGACTCTTTAATTGATTATTAAGTATTTTATTCATTTCAATTAAGTTGTCAGCTTTCATTCTTCTCCATGATTATGATTTCCAATCTTTATATTGATAATTTATCATTCCTATGGCATCCCACATAGTTTTTAAATTTTTAAGATCAGTTTAGCAGTCTCTTAATTCTTTATATTCTGACTATTCAAGTTCAAAAAGTTTTTCTAGATTATTAAATTCATATGCTTCTCGTTTAATTTCAGAAAGTTTTAATTAATAGTCATCAATTAAATTATATGACATATTTATCATTTCAAATGTATAATTTCCATTATAATCGAAAGGTAAAGTTTCTAAGAATACTTTTCTGAATTCTCTAACTTTTTTTACAAAAACATCTAATCTTTTTTTAATATTAGCAGCTTCTTAAGTTTATAAAGGGAGAATATCAGCCTTTATTTTGAAAACTTTTTATGTAGTTTCATTGAATGATGCATAAGTGTTATCAATATCTTATAATGGTTCAGCATCTCCTTTGTCTTATAATAAAAATCCATGGAATTTTAAAACTGAAACCATTTCTTTAATTCTTTTGATTATTCCTTCAGTTTTTGTTCCAACATCTTTTACATCAGAAATAACTTTCATAACATTCATTAAAAGAGCTTTATCTTTATAATTCTCATCATCAGCTGGATTTTTTATTATTCCATCACCAGTTTATTTAATAAAGTTTCTTAAATTATTCAATGTAGTTTTAAATTAAACAGTCAAGAATTATGTGAAAACACTAATCCATGTGTTCACTTTGTTATTCAATGAATTTTTTAATGGTTAAAGTGAAATTTTTAACCAAGCAATCTCTATTGGGGTATTAATTCTACTGATTTCATTTTGAATATTTTTCAATTATTTTATCTTTTAATCAAATAACTATAAAGGTGGGATTTTTGCTTTAGCTCCTTTTAATAAAGGATTCTCTTTTTTTGGTTTATTTTCTTCCTCTTCTTCTTAGTCATTTTTTAAATATTGATCTTCAGCGGGTTCATTATCAATTAAGAATTTTTAGAAAGATTCATTTGGATCTTCTAACCATAGATAACTATAAATTTAGAATTTATTTAAGTATTCAATAGATTCTTTTTGAATATAGTCTAAATTATTAGTAATAGATGACATAACATCTTTAATATCAAAATAATCTCTTAATTCATTCAAGAAATCAGATTTTTCAGTGGTATCTAATCTTTAAATAAAGAATGAATATTAAAAGAAGTCATTAATCCAGCCATTAACAGCATTGAATACAGTTATTGTAATATTATTACTCTATTAAATCGGTGGGTCAAAATTAACTAGAGTTCCATTTAATTCTAATTTGATTTCGAAAATAGGAATTAATTCATTTTTTCTAATGTTTTAAGGATCAATTTATTCATTCAAATGTTTTAAAGCAGTTTATACTGCTTAAGCTATTCCTTCTAATACTATTTCATTAACATAATCAACATATGCTTTCCATATTGGTGATTTCTTATCAATATTAATTTTAGCATGAACTTCTCTTACTAATTTATGAATTTAATTTCCATTATCTTTAACTAGTTGTTATTTTTATGTGAATACAGCTTAATGTTAATTATTATAATCTTCAACTGTCATAGTTCTATTTTTTCTTTCTAAAACTTTGATGTTTATATTTTCAAGACAAACTTTTATTTTACTAATTGCTTCTTTCATGATTTATACAACTTCAAAAGTACTATCAACATGTTCTTTTGCAGCAATTATAAATTTATCAATATCATGAGATTTCCATTTCAATTAATCCAATGCAGGAGTTAATGCAATGTCCATTTTTTCAATTCTATCTTTAATTAAAGGTTCTTCTACTGGATGTAGACAAGTTATAATCTCATTGTAACTTCCTGCTAGTAAATCAAGACTAACGATTTATTATCTAAATTAATCATCTTAATCATAAATTTCAGCGGCTTAAACTGGAACAGCTAAATCCAATAATTTGAAATATCTAACTTCTCTAAGAAGTCTTGTTAAAGCTGGGTCAAAGTTAACTCTTAAAATACCTAATTCATCTTTTGTTAATAATGGTTATTTAAGTTTTTCTTATGATGATGCTTCAACTTCTTTTTCCCATTAAAGAATTTTTGATTATTCATACTCATTAATAGCTTTTGTAATAGAATTATAAAGTTTTTATACATCTTTATACTCTTCTCTCTCTGTAATAGATGGTCCTAATTCTTATATTTTGTGTAATGGTTCTTTCATTCTTTCTTAAAGCCCTTTGCACCATGTTAATGTTCCAGAAATTGGAGGCATATTATTATAAATTGGAGCATGAATAAAATCAGAGTTTTCAATACAATTTTTCCCATCTAAAAAGATAGCTTGAACAGATTTTAAATCTTATTTATAAAAATCAAGTAAAACAATGTGTTTTTTATCCAATTCATCTTATATAATAGGTCTATTAAGTAGACCTTCAAATGAGTCTAAAAGTTTAAATCTTCCATGAATTGTGTCACAGTCATCAAATCCTTATGTAATAACTGAGGCTAATCTTCTTTCAAGTTCTTTGATTTTTGATCTAAATTCATAGAAATCGTCATCAAATTATTTAATCTCTATATCCATTATGTCATAATTTAGTTATTAGAATTATTCTACAGTTTTTTTAAATTCAACAAAAATTTGACTCAATGTTTCAGTCAAAGCTTTTCCTTTAGTTCCTCCTAACTCTATTTTAGCAAGTTTATTAAATTAAACGATAGTCATAGTTAAATGAAGGATATCATGGCATCTTTCTAGGAAACTATCTAAACGAACAAAAAGAGCATTTGTGGTTAGTTTCCAGGTATTTTCAGCTTTTGCCTTATATTCAAAATATGCGTCTTTGAATTTTGTGCAAACATCAATTGTAGTTGCTAATTTCTCACATGCCTCATAAGTTTCTTCAGAAGAAATTAGTTAGAAAATAGCTGGTCCTGGCATAAAATCTCTTGCTTTTGTGATTATGGCATTGCAAATTTCTCTTATAAGGACAACTAATCTTGGAGGTGTGTTATAGAATTTAGATTTTTTCCATATTAATAAAATAAGGTGCATAATAGGTAAATATAGATCATGAGTTGTGCTAAATTCTTTTCCACTATCGACAAGTTTGTTAAACCATGGTCTTAGAGTATTCAAATATTTAAAATTATCATTTGACTCAATTCTAGCATTCATGACTTCTTTTTATAATTTTGAGAAAGGATTTGTATAAGTTGACTTATTTCCTTCTAAAAATCTTAAAATGTTTTAGACTTCATTTGATTCTAATTATTCATAAATAGAATTTAGATTGTTTGCTTTTTTCTCCCAAAATTCTAATTCAGTCAAAGGACCAGGATCGTTTCCTTATTTTAGGGCTTATTCTGGTTCTAATTTGAGGACATTTTTAATTTGCTTTGTCCATGTGATTATAGAACTTTCAAAAATATGAGCTTTATCTTTATCAGGTGTAGATTCTGAGGCAACTAATTTTGCAGATGGCATAGGTAACATGGTTTAACCATTAATTAAACCAATCATAACAAAAGTTTATGCAATAAAGTTGTTATATCTAAAAAATAAGATAAAAATAACTTTTCCATTAAGTCTTTGGTAATGAGATCAGTCCATCCATTTTGATTGTTTGGATTTTAAAATACTGGTCCAAGAACTTCTTAAAACATGATGTAACAGTGTTATTGTACATTACGTGTCATTTCGAAAAAAACGAGTTGATTTGTAATTGTCTCTTAAGTAAGGGCTTCACTTGTGAGTTTAAGACAGACAATTCCTTTTTTTTTAAATTTATCTGGATCTGGGCATTCACTTTTGATTGTAACTGTTTCAGATCCAGTTAGGAAAACAAAAATTGCATCTATAGAGTCAGCATGAACTATTAGCATATCCATGTTTTATTTGTTTTCTTCAATCTCAAATGATTTTTTAAACTTATCGTACTGAACCTTTCCTTTGATTCCAAAGCAGTTTGCGAGTCTTGTTATAAAATATTCTTCCTTTGGTAGATCCATATAACTCTTTAAATAAATAATATTAATAAGATATGATCATACTTAATAAAGTTTAGAAGTTGCATATATTCAAATTCAAATTAATACTATAATTTTAATTATAAAAATTATAAAGTATAATTTTATAATTATTTATAATTAATCAAAATTTTACACTTTTAGTAATTTCTCACGAATATTTTAAAATAACATATATACATTTATTATAAATAAAATTTAAGTATTTATTAGTAAATTTATAATTTATTTGCTCTTATATTAATATTTATAATTGTATCATATTATATAAAAATGTATGAAAAATCTAATAAAAAATATATTTATATGAATATCAATCAAAATAATCAATTGATAAAACAGCGGGTTTTATTATGCATTAAAAATCTTTATTGAAGAGTCCTGGCAATATAATAGTACACTAAATATTCTTAATAAATCCATCTAAAATATCAAATTAGCTTTATTTAAATATCTATTCTTATTTAAATTATCCAAAATATAAGGGTGGATCACTGATTTTGCAATAAAGAATAATTTTAGCTAATTTTTATAAAAAATCACTAAATTTTATATCAAAATTATTTTATATGATAAGATTTTATAAGCATTTTTCTTGAATTTTATCTATATTTGATTAAAATTATTTTCTTAAGCAATTTAAAATTGACCCTTCAATATTATCAAAACAACCAACATTTTTGATAGTATCAATCATTGGTTATAAATAATCATCTATATGAGTTTGAATTTAATTAAAGCAATTTTTGAAAAACAGATGGACAATTTGAATTGTTTCATTTTGAAAATAATCAAAAAAAATTTCAATGCAGTCATATTTATAAAATTCTTCAATCTTTTTAACTAATTCTTAAAATAAAGGAAATTATAATGAAGAATTGTTTTATCCTTAACTCATTTATCTTAATTAATTTTATAAAGATATAATCTAATTTTCTTGATTCTAAAATATATATATTATACTTATATTTATTATTTTTATTTTAAATTTTCATTTTTTTAGATTATCAATTTTTACTATAACATTTATTATAGTTCATTTTATTAATCTTACTAATCTTTTTACTTCTTAAACCCAAATATCGTTCTATAAAATAAAATATTACTTCATTTATCATTTTTTCAAATACATTATAAAATAATTAAAAAATAAAATAATATAATCATTAAACCAATGTCTTTTTTTTGAATAGCCTTCTTTTTTTAAATAATTCAATTAATTATTAAAAATATCTATTTTTCAATACTAATTCCTTTATAATATAACAGAAATTTAAATATTTTTTAAAATATTTTTAAATTATTATTTCTAAAAATAATAATTTCAAAAATTACATAATTATTAGGCTATTCACAACTTAATTTCCAATTTTTTATATATTATTTTATCAATATGATATTTATATTATCAATTGAGTTATTTAATTTGAAATTTAATTATAGTAAATAATTTATATTTTATTACGAAAAGACGATATTTAGATAATTAAATGCTAAATATAAATAATATTACTTTTGAAAATAATTTCTTTATTAATCATTCCATTATCAATTTATTCTTAAGTAATTAAGTGATTTTATAAAACTTTAATGATTTGATTAAAATTAGAAATGATTTTTTCTTTTAAATAAATAATTTGATTATATTCTTGATATTCATCAAAAATTTAATAATTTCCAATAAGAGTTCTAAAAATGGAGTATATAATTTAATTGTTTTAAGAAATATTTAGATCTACAACGGGTTAATCTGATTCGATGATGTATTTTGCTAATTTAATTGCTTCTTCTTATTTTTTGATTTAAAAAACATCACTATTATAATGAATAAAAGTTACTTCATAAATATTTTCACGAGTTCATACATTTTCATTTATATTGGATTTTTAAAAAATTTCTTTTAAAAAGAAATAATACTTCATATATATCATTATATGTAATTTTTTATTATATTAATGTATATTTTATATATTAAATAGTTTATTCTATTTCTTCTTTCATCACTAATTACTTTCTAAATTTTTAATAAATTATACCCTAATTTATTAAAATCAAATTATTCTTTTAATTTTATTTATTCTAGTAATTTTTATTATTTATTTATTTCTCTTTTATTTATTAGACTTTCTAATAAATATTTATTATCTTTTTATAAAGTATTGTAAACTATCTTTAATTATTCAAATTTTTATTTTGTATTTTCACATTATTATACATATTTCTAATTTAATTTCATTTATCCCGAAATTATTATTTCAGCTTCTGTTATTTTTTAAAATTATTATTAATTTTTGCAATTTGCATCTCTTATTTTTTATTTTTAAAGCTCTTCCATATCTTAACTATTTTTTAATTTCTTTTTTAATATCTATATAATATCTTCATAATTGATTTTTTCTCTTTTTTACACTTCTTATACTATTTTATATTATATTTACGAATTTTATGATTATTGATTTTTAAACTAAGCCTTATAATTATATATATTTTTAAAGAATTTAAATTATATTATTAGTTAAATAAGATATTTTTAAATTACTTTAATTTGTTATAATTCTAAGACTGCTTATTTATATTATACGATTAATTAAACATTTTCATTTCTAAGTGATTCAATTAAATCTTTTTCCTTGTATTAGTTTCCTAAATCTTAATTAATATATATTTATTATCTTGATAAAATATCTTGCAAAACTTATATTTCATTTAAAGTTTCACTTTATTTAGTTTATTTATAGTTTTTATTTATGTTTTAGATTTTTTGTTATAATTATTTATTGATTTTCCTTTCTTCATTTAATTGAATTTGTAAA
>Ga0233399_1000639_pt1 | contig 13033 bp, 13 predicted proteins | sample 43DmetaG_FD_182698 | JGI IMG/M metagenome (GOLD analysis project Ga0233399, IMG submission 182698) | Seawater microbial communities from Monterey Bay, California, United States - 43D | ecosystem: Environmental > Aquatic > Marine > Coastal | place: USA: California | collected 2016-11-08 | reverse complement strand
GGCGGCGACGGGGGCGGCGACGGGGGCGGCGACGGGGGCGGCGACGGGGGCGGCGAGGGTGTTAGAACGGAGGGGGGCGGTAAAAGAGACGGTTGTTGTGGGACTGACATAGGCAATGGTAGATCAAGGGGAGGAGTCGATGGCGAGTCGTGTATCTGCAATTCTCTACGCTGTGATGGTATTATTCCGTTTATGCCGATTGCGTCAATCTGGACATGGCTTGCGTTCACGACCAAAAAGACATGCTTAGACAAATACGCCTCCGCCTGCCACTGCTGCACATGAAGGGTGTTCCAGCATGCGGTGGTATCTGTGCCATTCCATACGGAGTGTACTGCACCGTCAACATCAATGTATGCCACGGAACGCACAATGCCACCAAAGGGACCCTCGTGTATGTACACATCGGTTGGATGAATCGCGACGGAAAAGAAAGCATGAACGGTGAATGGTCCCTGCAACTCGAATGCAGGAGAGAACGCTTCACATGCGTGCACTCCACACTCAGTTGCCCTTTCTCGAGGAGTTGGTGGTCCAGTGGCCGCACGGAGCCCAAAGCACAAGTCACCTCCCGCCGCGGGCACATCGGTCTGTATCTCAGAAGCGTATTGTACTTGTTGCTCATCTCGAAACGCGACTGACCATTGCGTACTAGTCAACGTCAGAAACAAGATGTTATTTGTATGTGCTGTCATAACACTACGTATATGTGATGGCCACTCACTTTTATTGTTATCGAGCAGATCAGCAGCCAGTCGTCACAGATTCCAACCCGTCGCTAGGTGTTGCATGCTAAATGTATGCATATTGTGGGAGACAGAAAGATGGCGCTTTATCTTCGCGGAACTCTGGATGCATTTGTAAACAAGGCACAACTAGAGAGTGGTGACGTATGGTGTGGGACTACTCGTCGCCTTAAAGAGCACATTGCCGCAAGTGTGCAGTGTTTTGACAAAAAGAAACTAATTCGGGGCTTACTCACCACTAACCCACACACTCCAGACAAAGTGCAAGAACTTGCGCTCTGGATACTGGATGGGACATACAGTACGGCGGACGTTGCAGCGCTCACACCGTCGTACGCACACGGACTACTAGCCACCCTTGTGGCGACCGCAACATGCACTTCCTACATGGCAGATAAGGACGATACTCCATTGTTCGATGGGTTGACTGCATCCGACCTCGAAAAGTCCGTGACGGACGTGGTAGAGAAATGGGAGACGTTCACATGCGAAATTGAGTGGGCTTCGAGTGAAGAGCGTGTCAGTTTTGGGGAAGAGTTGGTCGACGCCGTAAGTAGCCTCGCGCTGTTCGCGTGGAGGAATGGTGCAGACTAGAACTTCGTGGCCCAGTTCTCTTCCCGAGTCTCCCAAATTGTCGTCAAATTTGTGATCCAGGACGACACCAGTTTCTCTTGTGTAGTTTCTTGTCGATTGCCGTGAAATTCGCGCCTGTCTACCAGCTTCTTCTTCATGGCCAAGTAGATCTGTTCCAGATGATCTAGAGTCGGCTTCTCCATCGCACCGCCGCATTTATTTTTCCATTTTAGGATTCCCGGAAAGTGACGCGCGTTGGCATATAACTTACACATGAACTCGTATCTATCAGCAACAAGTGCCGCTCTCGGTAGATTTTGAATCAGGTCAAGAAGTTCATTGAGCATCTTTTCGTCCGTCTGCATCCATTGCCATTTCGTAAAGTACCTCTTGCGGTATCCATTGTATTCTTCAGCGAGTTGTTCATCCCACTGACCATTGGGTCGTGGAGGCGATTTCGAGCGATCCTGCGGGTCGCCATCACTAGCACGAAAGCGCGGAGGAGATCGTGCCGATCTCATTGTTTCCACTCCGATATCCAGGCGGTTGAGAAGTGCTTCGACGGCAGGTTCCTCACGCACAGCACCCGCTTTGAATGGGAGTATGGCCATCGTGCGTTCTTTTCCTTTGTCCAAGATTTTGAGTATTTCTTCACATTTCTTGACTACATCTGTCGCTTTCTTAGCATTTGCACGTTCTCGAATATTCGCGATTCTAGGTCGGGTTAGTTGTCCTTGCAGATCCTTCGCATATGCGTCTTGTCCATGTATCAATTCTCTCAGCTCTTCTTTCAGTGCTCCCAATTTATTTGGTTTGCATTCGCGCTTACCGGGCTCGTGATGTGGGTCGCACTTTTCAACAGCTGACAATGCACCGATACTTAGCACAGCATTCAATGGTAAACTGTTTGCTGCAACCCTATCCACTCGCACGTGGCGTCTTACGGACATGGTCTCACTACATCCCGACATTCCTCCTCTAATCGTCCCTTTATTTACGCGTGCACATTATATGGTCATACTCAAGAGGTCATGTGCCTGCATTTTTCTCCTTTGTCCATTCTGCAGGACTGCACAGTCTTCAGCGAGTTGCATCTTCAGGCTGAATACTGCACCGGCCTGCACTGGGGACGACTGTTTGAGCTTCACAAACCCCGGACGAGAATTGCGCTCTCCCCACAAGGTGCGGCGGTGGGCTTTCTTGTGTGGCTTGTTTTGAGCACTCGAGACTTTTGCCAGAACGGCGACACCTAGTACGAACAGCACGGCTACAGCGATTGCAAGCGCTGGTAGTACACTGTGTGCCTCGAACGCGCCGGTTTCTTGAAGGGAATGCGATTGGGTGCTGCTCGCTTGTGGAGGAGCGGGCGGCCGATCTGGTGTATATTGGTCTGTGTGTTTTGCATGTCCGACTTTGCTCGAACTGCAGTTTTCTGGAGGCGGACAGCTCCATTCTGCAGTGCACGTGTCCTCGTTTCGACCCGAAGTGCACTGTTGGTTGCAGGCATAGTTCCCACGGGAAGACACACACGGCAAACACAACCACCGTCGCGGGCAAGTTGAGTTATGGGGCACCCCACACCCACAGTACAGCCACCCGCTGAAGTGGAGGCTCCCGTCGACGTGCCGACCGTCGGTGACTTGCGGAACCCACGAGCACGAATGGTCTCGTGTGCCCTTACGCGGCGCCGCGTCAGGATATGCATAATTCATCTCGAATTGCCGTCTCCAACTGACATAGTCGTCTATATCCGCCTGTTCCCACGTGGGGTGCACAGCGATCCACCCCATGCCTGCAAGCGAATTCCATGCTTCTGCCTGACGGCCCTCATACCATCTTTGCAGTGGGGGGCCGCATAGTTCGGGAATGGAGCGCTTCCTGCCTCCGGGCATGTCAATCACACTCTGTGTTGCAAGACGATGCGACTGTTTGCCCCATTGCCAACCGTGCTCCCACGCTGGCTCCGTGTGGTAGCAGACACGGTCCACGAGCGTGCACTCACCACACGATTGTGCATGGTCAACTCGGTGGGTATGACTACACGTGGTCACGCATGCAGCCTCGTCGATAATTGCTTCACACTGTTTGGCTGGTTCGTTGCAATTACAAGACATGTTGATTACTTACACACAGATAACGCAAGCGTCGCCTTATTTGCGACATGGAATATAAAGGCACTTCCAGCTGGAGTAGCAGTAGGAGTGCCAATGTACCCATTCTTCAACTTACCAGTTCATCTGCTAGATGTGGCAGAAAAGAGAAAACGTGCAGCAACAGACTTTGATGATGACTCAAAACAACAATACACGCCAATCATAATCAGTGTTCCGTACGTGGTTCCGGTCAAGGTCGACAAGCTGCCCGAAGGAGTTATTTATCATGCTGACAATAGCTATATTCGAAAGGTAATCTTTGATACAACTCTAGGTGGCACTCCTGAAGATGACTATGTTGTCAGTAAACCGGAATGTATTCAAATGACCAGCGTCCCCGCGAAAATACTCAAACAACAGACGGACATTGAAATGTTGAACTCAGCGGTAAACTTTGTTAAGTCTAACCTTACCCTCGATGTCATTGCTCTCACCTTTCTACTGGAATACGGCCAGACCCTGTCGCCACAGCCCAATGATAGGACAGACTTCATTGCCAGAAAAGTACAGGATGCATTTGCTCAAATGATCCAGGACAAAGACCCGTATATTACCCAAAACTACCCATCTTTGAAAGAAGGGTATGATATTGGGGTTCTGCTTCCAGAGATGACAAATATTCGCTATGCAAAGAATGGTGGCTTTTTCATGGTTCACTCTGACTATGCACCCGAATCCGACTGGCTGGCACTTGGCTTCGGGGCGACATTGCACCCCGAGATACTTCAACAGGTACAGGCGCAGGTAGGCGAGTCCCCTAACAACGATGGGTCGTATCGCCGTGAATGGGAACAATGGAGCACATCGAAGAAAGATTTCAGCAAGCAGTACTATTACTGGAAATTTATCAAAAAGCACTACGATATCATTGCACTCAACTACTGGGTCGTACTAAACATGGACATTGATGAAACGGACATACAGACCGAGATCAATCCGACACTTGCGGTAATGGACGTAGATACGGTACTGAACCCAACACAGCTCACTCAATCGGTGCTTCCCGGAAAAAAAGACTTTGAAATCCTGACCACGTACAAGCCACCACCTCCCGGTCACGTCAATAAATGGAAAATTAGACCAGGCATGAGGTTTGGAGACTCTCTCGTGTTTGAAACACTCCGGGGTGCACATTGCGCCGTGGACATCAGCAACACTACACTTGGAAATAAGACCACTCCGAGAGCCAGCGTCGACATGCGAGCCTTCTTTTTGAAGCGTAAGGGTTCAGTGTATGGATCAACCTTGTTCGACGAACTCGCCATCGGTACACCCTACTTGTCGCAATAGAATGTTCGTCCAGCAACCCAATTTGCCACACACTTTTTTATTTTAGAATCTAGCCAGTGTGCACACTCACCACCAAACGAAAACAAACTAAACGTTGTCAAGTGCCTCTGCAGCAGCCTTAAGTTGTTCAGCACTCACAGTACGGGTTTTGGACACACTCGACACACTTGACACACTTGAAGTGTCGCCTCCGGATATACAACGAAGTCCATTGCCTCCGCTGGTAACAATCATGGGCGTGGTGCATGCATTAGGTGCGAACTGTTGGGGAGTCTGAGCCACTACTGGCTGGAGCACGGCTGCGTTAAGTCCTCCAAACGAAAATCCGCTATTTGCAGACGATGCCACCCCCCCAGGGGCCGTGACAAGCGATGGGATGCATCCACTGGCGACCGAAGACGTCGGAGAGCGTGTGTATGGAGACAATGTCTTGTGCTCGTTCAAATCATGGTCGTAGGGGTTATGCTCGAATGTGCGAGAGTTTGTATTGATCGAATGGTTGTACATCAGCTGTGGATGGAATGTATACGGGGGCGTTCGATCGTGTGATTGCGGACTGGATGGGTGACTGTGTATGTCCGATGGCAGGCTTGCTTGATCAACGTCTATGTCGCCATTGTACTCGGTGTTTGCTCCGCTGTAACCCTTGTTGTCCTTGCGCATTAGTCGAGAAAAGAGTATTAACGCGATCTGTACTGGCACAAGTGGCAGGCAGTACGGTGTGATGCCCAGCACCCAAATTGAACCGGCAGCTGCGCGGATTGAACTGATCGTGACTTCGGACAGTGCAGAGCAATGCGGATGCGCTGCAAACGCCAACGTGCAATATGCAGACGAAAAGAGCAACGCCCTAAATATTCGCTCGATTGCCTGCATGCCAGTCGACGCAGCACATAGAGGGCCCCCTACGTCTGCGGGCGACGGCGGCATCAGTGCAGCAATAGCCAAAGCAATGAGCGAAATAACAAAGGGCGCGTCATTCTCGTGGCGAGGGTACCACGCTCGCACGAACCCTGCGGCCATCATCACCACCATGCAACACTGGAAAAGCCACATGCGGAATACAGCCATCGACAGCCCTTGTGTGACACATGAGTGGGCCAGCTGTTCAATCACCAATGCCGTTATGTATATGAGGACGGCCGGTCGTATTGTGTTGAAGATCGAATCCATGCCCCTCGCATTGCCAATTCTGGCTGGACGCCTCACTGTCGCAGCGGCTACTGCCAGGCAAAGAGACAGACTGCGGATAGAGCTGACCGCGTTGTGCGGTAGTAGCCACCCAGAGAGCAACACTGTCACACAGACTAGAATGGTGCTTCCCACGACCTGGATGGCGGGTATGTACAGCGCGACAGAGGCAAAGTCGGGCATGCTGTCATGTGTGTATGCGAACTCGTCGGTCACATCATGCAATGGCTTCGAGAAACGGCGACGAGACATCTGCTCGTCCTCGTTCTCCAGGTGCATACGAACGCTGAAATATGGTCTGGTTGTGCAATTGCACACCGCCATCCATGAAACGTGAGATAGCGAGTGCAATAAAACACATGCATCTGTGATCAAGAATATGCGGTGTGTGACTCAAAGCCTCCGTAGTTGAGTAGTGCGTGTCTTCACCCACAATAAGACTCCATGAATATCTAACACTTGTTTTTAAGGACCATGCCTAACGCGCGACTCTCGCGGGTGCTGCACGCACATCGCCGCCCACCGTACACCGGCGTGGACATCTCATTCGGTGGTCAAAAAGACACCAATGCGTCACCTGCCCATCCAGCGAGGCGGGTGGTGTGGCTCGCTCTTGTGTTGGGTGTCGTCAGCCTGTGTGGAAACGTCGCGACCATCGTGTGGGTGACGACGTCCATTCCCGAGGGCCCCAAAGGCGAGAAGGGGGACACTGGAAACCAAGGATACAAAGGAGACAGGGGCGATCGAGGCGAGAAGGGAGAGAAGGGCGACCAGGGCGACCAGGGCGACCGGGGACCTCGTGGTATCCAGAGCCTGCAAGAAGCGGACGAGGCAAATGCACCTGTGGTTCCGTACGAGAGCTTTGGCATAAACAGTCTCATCGACGAGCACCCATTGAACATGACTGTCACCTTGCAAGACCAACAAATGCTCGTACAGCAGTTCGTGGCACCCTCCAGTGCAATGTATTCCTTTGTCCAGCTATACCCAATCATTCCAAAGGGTGGCCAATGGCATTGTCCATCCCGTCTGCTCGAAGTGCCTATCTATGGCGACAGTGGCACTCAAGTGTGCTTTTTTACATATTGGGTGAACAACGGTGAGTGGGCACTTTCTGAGTCGTTACTTAAGATTCCTGTGTCTGGGACCTGTTCTCTTACGCAGAATCAACAATACCAAATCGGATTACATTACCGAAATTTACTAAATCAGTCCTGCTCTGACACAGTCTTCCGTTGCTCCGAAAGCGGCCAGGCCGACGCATATAATAATATCGTCATTGACAACATTGATAACGACCCACAAGAATCTGTGGTTTCACTACCGTTGGATCAGGTGAGTTCAAACAGTGGTGGCATGGCAGTATACGAGGGACCGCCTTTCTGGTTCCGTCTTTCCGAACATTAGAGTAACACGCCTGTTTTGCAACAGTAGCACGCAGGCAGTTCGTACTACTGTTTTGCAACAGTAGCACGCAGGCAGTTCGTACTAAACACGTATCTAATCACACGCACACAAAATGGCATACATAGAGAGCGGAGGGAAAGACAAGCGATGCGCGAAGCGTTCTCCCCAGTTCGAAGAGGGCAGGGAAGGAGACATAATTGATGTCTCCAGATTACTGCCAAATCCCCATAGCAAGATCAAACGCTATGCGCTGCCAAACAACGCAGCTGCAATCATCAATCACTTTGTAACAATGAGTCCAAATAAATGGAATGGCTTGGTAGCACAAGGAGTAGAAACTCTGGAAGCCGGAAGGCCACTTCGGGTGCAGTGCGGCCACGGGATGCACCGTTCGTTTGCACTCGCCGAGGCCATTGCAAACCGCTACAAGGTGAAGAACCATGTAAGACCAGAGGTTGTACACCTCGACCGAAAGGACGACTGACATAAGGGTCCGCAAGATTACCCAAGGTTGGGACATGGCTTCGCCGCCTATCCCCATTCCGGGGACCACTCCTGAAGATTGCACCGTCATCTTCATGATTGGGATTCCTCGGCGCTCGAGCTCTCCCGCGGTGTTGGGGGCTGCAGCCACCACAAAGAACGACCGCGTGCACTTTGGTAGAAGCGTCGAAGTGAGGGAGTATATACCGGAGAGACCTGCGGGGGTGGAGTTATCGAGCCCGTTAGGGGCATGTACGGACCTTCAGTTTGAAATGGAGTTGTAGAGTAGTTGGTACAACGCAGGTAAGTGTGGCGAACCCACTCGTGTATTTTGGTGGATTTAAAAGCACGTACAGCCAAAGGTGCTCGCTTTCCTGGGGTCGACCCAAGGGGGGCAAATTCTCAGTGCTCAAATGTCTGTCTATGGCGCACTTTTGCAAAAATTGCCCCCGCGCGGAAATGTGTTTTTGGTGGAAAATATACACACCACAAATGTGACCAAAACCGGGTTTCCGCCCGGGGGCAATTTTTGCAAAAGTGCGCCATAGACAGACATTTGAGCACTGAGAATTTGCCCCCCTTGGGTCGACCCCAGGAAAGCGAGCACCTTTGGCTGTACGTGCTTTTAAATCCACCAAAATACACGAGTGGGTTCGCCACACTACCGACAACTGAGTACAAAAGTATCACTCACGCCAACAGTCGTATTCAACACCAAATGTCGCATAACCATTCCTTATAATTTCTGTGCGGAGCTGTTTATCTACCCATCTCTGGTGCTTTGCTGGTACCGCATACATCGACCGCGTGGTGATGAACAGGAATACGTGGTCACGTTCCTCGATAGAATCCGGGTTCAACTCAATTATTCTCTTTAATGGACTGGTATTTAGGCCTTCGCCGCTATGGCCAAAGTAGACAAACCCCGGGTACTTGACTGGGTTCACGACCAATTGCAGTGCGTTCCCCCCAATTCGTGCAATGTGCCATTGTCCTTGCTCCCAACCCATGCTTTCTGGGGTTTTGTAGCTTTCCTTGTCGAGTTTTGCGGTGGTAATTGTCTGCTCAACAATACGATCTATGTGTTCCTGCAGAGATTTGAGGGCACAACGCATCTGATCGTCCTCGTTGAGCGTGTCATCCTCCGGCTGTGGTGCCGGGCGTTTTGTTCCGCGACGGTGACTATGGTATGAGGTGGCCATTTTGTGTGCGTGTGACTCAGAGGGATAATTTGAGCAGCTCAAATGGCTTGCCTGTGTGACACCACACTGGTACAACGCAGGCAGTTACCCATACACTGAGTACAATACGCTGAGCACTATTAGACTCACACAAGCACCGATAGCTCCAAACCATCGGCAGTACTGTTCCCCGGGCCGCTTCCTCACGTTCACTGTAACTGCCAGTCCTACTAGTGCACCGACCAGAGCACCAATGAGATGTGCATGGCGTGCGACGTTGCTCTCTGTTGTCAAGGCTGTTGCAATCTCGTTCACTATGTAAAACGACACAACAAGGAAGAATATCTCTGCATTCTCGATCCCGTCTCCCCAGTTGAGCAGAATTGTGCTCAAATGTCCCCCTATTATGCCGAATACGGCACCCGACGCACCAAGCAGTATGGTGGGCTGTCCCGTGTACGAAATTGCCTGCGCGAGCGACCCACAAAACCCCGACATCAAGTAAATGAGAACGGCCGCGCCCGTCCCTGCATCCCATTCTAGCATCGGCAAAATGAACAGTTGTGCAACCACGTTCGACGCCAAATGGTTGGAGTCTGCATGTGCGAAGACGCAGGTGAGCGCGCGCCACCATTGCCCGGTGGCGAGCGGCATGGGAAGCGCAAAGATGCGAGATGATCTTGCATAGAACACGGTTGCTTCAATAATGCTAAACACGATCGTCGCCGAGGGTACGTCCTTTTTAATCGATGACCACTTTACAGACATTGCTACGTCGCACTAGTACAATCCAAGTTGTGCTCATATTGCCACATAGTCACATAAGAAGCCATTCATTGGCATATGACTAGCGCACAAGACAACGATGAGTGTACGCCGACAGACCCCTGCAGTTGCGACAGACCATGTCCAATCTGTGCAGGCAACCCTCCCGAACATGTCGATGCTGGGCTTGCAATCCATCGAGGTGAAGAGGCCCGCAGAGGCCAACAAAGCGAAGGATGAGCAGAGGCAGAGACAGATTCAGAATCAGAGGAGGGCAGAGATGGAGCGGAGAAAGGCAGAGATGGAGCGGGAAGAGGCAGAACGAAACAGGCAGTTGTTTACCCATTACTTGTACAACGGGTCTTTGACAGATGCGGGTCTTGCCTACCCTAACCGGCACTACACGGACAAGGAGATCAAAAACATACTCGAAGAGTACAGTGACTACGTAACAAAGAAAGCGCTGCAGATGGTAACGCCTGAGGACCAGATGCCGTCGTACAACAGAGACATATTTATCGAGTTGAAGAAACGAGGATGGTTCAACGAAAAGGTCGCTGAAGCTGACGAGCTCGAGCTCCGTTCGATCACTATGTTATTGAATCGTTTGTACGAAACAAAAGAGTGGAAACTGGCTGTGGATGGTGAAGCTCGCACATTCGTTAAGCAAGAATTTGGAACAGGTGTGGTTGCAGCTGACCCAGCAGGATTGACAACGGTGCCCACAGTAGCGATGAAACAACGAGGAATAGAGGTTCAGCTGTTTTGGAGCTGGGAAGATCAAATAAAAAATGCCCGTCGACTGCACGACATCGTTGCAGCACTCTGCACAACGGAGACAGATCGTCAGGATCAGACTGCATCCGGTACTTTCACTCACACAATTCCACTTCGACCCAACGACAACATGCACTACCTGTATGTCGAGGGTGTATCCGCAAGTGAGGGAATTGCCCGCCAAGTTATACTTCAACCAGATCAGTCGATCGATGAGCTTTCTTGCTATTGTACCGCAGCAAAGAATGGTTATGGACTACAGGTGCTCGCATCTGCTGTTGGGGGGAAAGTTCAGAATGGAAGCATGTGTACAATCGTGCTGGAAAACCCTGAATCTATGGTCGGCGCACAAGAATATTTATTGCAAGATATTCCTTCTGTGTGGCAACAAAAGGTTGTGGATTGCATTTACAAGATGTCTGATGACATAATGCATACCTATCTTGGCCTTGGTGGTGTCTGCATGGTAAGCAACAAAGGATCTGATGACGTGTCTGCCGTTGTGGTGGACTTTAAGCAGAATGTCAAGCCGGGTCGCGCCATCTTGCTTTCTGGTGCCAATACCACACTGAGTCCACCCAAATCTTCGGTGCAATTGGTCAACATGCTCGCGTTTGCGCTGAACACGTGGTCGTATTTGAATGAAAAGATTGTGGCAGACCAAAAACACGCTCTCTTGCAACTGTTGGATGAACAGATTGAGGCGTTCAGTAGTCAAGGCATGCCTGGGTACAAGAAATGGAGGAACGACAAACACACACTAAAAAGTGCGTGCGACGAACGACTCTATGCTTTAGCACGGATGGCATTACCCCAATACACATCAAATGGGAGTGGAATCGAGCACGCACTCGAAGCGCACCGTCGATTGTTCTATTTGTTTGCCGCATCCAGACCCAGACCGCCAGTGAGTGTCGATGAACCAAGGAGGCCCACAAATGATGCACCAACGAGGCCCAGAAACCAACCAAAGTCTTCTAAAATCCAATGGGGTCGAATGTTCGAGGGAACTCCTAATGACGATCCCCAAAAGCAGTATAACGACAACCATGACTCATGGTTTTGGGGCAGGTATGCAGACCAACACAACTTGAAAAGTGAAGAGGTGTATGATGTAGCGTACAACGACGAAGACGGCCAGAAACTCGGCAAGGACTTAAGGGAACGCCACGCAAAGGGTGCTCGTATGGCGGTGTTGAGGTACCGCGGTGCAGTTGGGAGGCGTCGATTTCAGGGAGACCGGTCATACGAGCGCATATTTCCTCTATACGTCGACGGCCGTCTCTACGGAAAGGTTGCCGATGACAACGACTGGTTCATAGACAACGCTGCGGAAAAAATAAAGCCAATGGTTGACGAGGCGATGGAAAGTGCCTCCAAGACCGACGAAAAAGCTTACGCATTCCTTTATGCTCGCTTGGACTATGTTATCATGGAGTCTGTCAGGTTGTTCTACGAAGAACCAGAAGAGAGTCGACAGAAAAGACGGTCTCCGTTTACAAAACCATCCGAAGAGGAAGTTGCACAGTACAAGCAACTCCAAGCTGCACAAAAAAAGGCGACGAGTAAGCCGTCCAAAGCTGCACAAAAAAAGGCGACGTCGTCCGGATGCATTCCCAATACTGTGTCTTGTTTTTCATCTGATGAAGCGTCCGATTCCGACCCCGATCCTGAATTCACTGCACAACAGAAGGCGAAGAGGCAAGCTGCACAACAGAAGGCGAAGAGGCAAGCTGCACAACAGAAGATGACGACACTGGAAGATCTCTTTGGGGATATGTCCGATTCCGACGGGAAAGGCGACTTGTCCGATTCCGACGGGCAAGGCGACTTGTCCGATTCCGACGGGCAAGGCGACTTGTCCGATTCCGAGGGGCAAGGCGACTTGTCCGATTCCGACGGGCAAGGCGGCTCAGCATTCGCTTGAATGCGGTGGACCCCTGTAATCGCTAAACATGTTTTTGTGAAACTGTCTGTGTAGTTGTTACTCTGTAGTAGATGTTGTCAGAGTTCTTTAAGCACGACACCTTTCGTGTCAGAGGGTTTGCGTATGTTGGTCTGTTGGTGTTTTTATGCCATGCAATATTCAAAGCCAGCCTAAAGGCAAGGCTTAATACGTGGTACGGACGATTCTACGAAATTGCCGGTAGCGCCTCTGCTGAGACGGGAAGTGGCGAACTGCCATCGAAGCGAGAGGAGACATTTGGCCTTCTGGTGCAATTCGCAGTGATAGTCATGCCAGCGGTTGTGGTGAACCCAGTGGCACGATGGGTTCTCTCGGTGTGGCAATTCACCTGGCGCATGGCGCTCGTGCGTTCGTATCTCGGAGTGTGGGACGTGCATGATGCCCCCATAGAGGGATCCGCCCAGCGCATTCACGAGGATACAAAGCGATTCGAGGAGGGGATCGCGGGGTGTATTACCAAATTCCTCGACGCCATGTTTACACTGATTGTGTTTACACCAC
>Ga0233399_1000638_pt1 | contig 13033 bp, 16 predicted proteins | sample 43DmetaG_FD_182698 | JGI IMG/M metagenome (GOLD analysis project Ga0233399, IMG submission 182698) | Seawater microbial communities from Monterey Bay, California, United States - 43D | ecosystem: Environmental > Aquatic > Marine > Coastal | place: USA: California | collected 2016-11-08 | reverse complement strand
TTAGAAGTCATATAAGGGTTTTTGTACACAGTATATCTGTTTGCGATAGAACCAACAGTAGTTACACCAGCTGCGAAAGATGTAGCATCTTTATCAGCAGAAACTGTAAATCCTGGGATTGATTCTAAAATAGTACAAACATCTGGAGAAGCAACAACGAAGTTTGCTCCACCTCTAAGTGTCAATTGGTGAATCTTGTTAGAAACTTTGTTAAGTTTCGCTCCAAGTGTCTGGAACCAAGAATTCTTAGTGTAAGCAGCAGAGTTACTACCCGCTATCCATGCACCAGTTGCAGAGTTATACTCTTCACCTAATGATACTGACCAGTATTCAGTAGTTAAAGCGTTAGCTTTTAACATATCAAGGATTTCTAGGTCAATCTCTAGTGAGATGTACTCAGATAACATTGAAGTTAATTCAGCTTCAGCATCGATACTGTGGTAAGCATTAAGGTCTTGAGCTAATTCAGGTGTCCATACAGCCTTTAGTTTTCTAGTCTTAGCAACAATTGCTTCAGACTTCAACTCTAGGTCTACTTCTGGAATACCTAAGTCATCACCAACAGAAGAAACACCAGCAGCGTTTCCATCTTCGTAATCACCTCTGTTTTCAGCAACAGGTTGTTGTGAAAATTTGATAGTTAATCCATCAACAGCACCTGCAGTAATATCACTTACTTTTGCAAAGAATTCAAAATTTGAACCATTTACTTTAGAGTGAGCTGGGTAGAATGTATCAGCACCTGCGAAATCAGATGAAGAAATGTAAAAACTTCTTACAGCATCTAAATCAGGTCTTGATAATACATTTGTTGCAACTGAAATTTTAGCAACTTCACCTGCAGCGATAGAAGCTGATAAAGCAGAATCAAATCCTACTTCAGCCCATGATGCTGTTGCGAATGTTTGTTCACCAGTTGTAGCTTCATCAGATACGTCATTTGCAGTATAACCGAATCTACCTTCACCGTATAAACCGTTTACAGCTGAATCAGTTGAACCTAGGTCATTTCCAGTACCACCGAAAAGTGATTTTCCAGAAAATCCAGGGTTACCTGGTTGAGCTGAACCATACTTAAAGTCTAAATAAAAGATTAGACCTGAAGGAAGGTTCATTGGTTGTACACTAACGAATTCTTTCGATGCGATTTCACCGAAAATACGTCTTACTAATGGAAGGGCAACGCCACTCCACTCTTCACTACCAGCTGATGTACCAGTCTGTGTAGCTTCATCAAGCAATTGTTTTGCTTGGTTTTCTAAAAGAACAGAAATTTGAGACTGTTCTCTTTCTCCTAAACCTTCAAGAAGTCCAGTTTGTTCCCATTTACCTTTCAGTTCTCTTGTCTCTGCAAGCATTACTGATTGTGGGTTCTTTCCTTCTGTTAGTTTAGATAAATCAAAATTTGCCATTTTTAATATCTCCTTAAAATTTTTGTTAAACTAATTATTTAATGTTTGCTAATTTCTTAAATCTTTCAGCAATCGTATTAGTTGATTCAGTAATTACTTCCTTAGAGGGAGCAGTACTTGCAACTGTTTTAGATGCGAATGATTCGTTGATTTTAGCTTGTTTCTTTACTTTTTTCGTAGTTCCAGTAAATTTGAATGATTCAGCTAATGTACTGAATACCAATTTTACTTCTCTTACGTTACCTGTTCTGTCTAATGTTTCAACAACTTTCATTTTTTGTTCGTTTGTTAAATCATAAGCTCTAAACAGTTTGTTTGTGTAAAGAAGTTTTGCGTTAAGCAAGTTTACTTCGTTAATTGTAGATTTAAGTTCCTTGATAGTATCCATTGCTTCTGTGAGCTCTCCTTTTACTTCTTCAAGTTCGTTAGTTTCTTCTACAACTTCTTCAGAAACTTCTTCTTCAGACTCTTCTTCGTCCTCACCGTATCCCATTTCTCTTAGGATTTCGTTAAGGTCGATTTCTTCGTCTAAATCTTCTTCTTCAGATTCTTCACCTTCTTCTTCTTCAGAAACAGTTTCTTCAACTTCTTCTTCAGATTCGTGGTGGTCATCTTCGTGTGATTCTACAGCGTCATCAGCGATATCTTCAACTTCTTCTTTATCCTCAGCATCAAGTTCTTCTTGGTGGTCAGCTTCTTCCTCTTCGGAAAGTTCTGATTCAAGTTCTTTGATAATTGATTCTAAATCTAGTTCTTCATCATCTGATTCTTCTTCAGATTCTTCTTCAGCCATTTCTTCAGTAGCTTCTTCAGAATGAGTTTCTTCAACTTCTTCTTCAGATTCTTCTTCAGCAACAACTTCAGATTCTTCTTTTACTTCTTCAGCTTCTTCAGATACAGTTTCAGCTTCTTCAGATACTTCTTCTGATTCTTCAGATACAGTTTCAGTTGATTCTTCAACTTCTTCTTTATCTTCTTCTTCAGTTACGGTTTCTTCAGATACTTCTTCTGCAACTTCTTCAACTGTTTCAGTTTCTTCTACAACTTCGTTTTCTTCAATTTCTTCTGAATCTTCACCTTCTTCAATTTCTTGTTGAAGTTTCTGAGATAGTAGAGATTGTAAACGAGGTGTAAAAGCTTCTTCAAGAGCTATTTTAGCATTTGCAATTGCAGTTTCTCTAACCGCTTTAGCATCAGCAATAGCCTCTTTCAATAGTTTTGAATTTGACATTTTTATACCTTTCGTTAATTGTCTGTGAAAATATTAAGGGATTTTCAATATAAGATTATAATAAGGTCGGTTGTTGTGTTCATCCTACATATACTTCGTGGATATTCATAAACCAACTAATAAACCCACATGAGGTGAGTTATTTTGTATATAAATATAGATTTATAACTTAAAACTGTTATTTTCTATGGTTTTTTTTTGTTGAGGTTTTCCTTTATCTACCTTTTTCTTCTTCTTTTTAGTATAGAACCTTAGTGAAGTATCACCATCATCTATCTTACCAAGTATGGTTTCTTTCTGTTGTTCTCTAATTGCTTGTTGTTTGGCTTTTCTACGAACTGTGGTAGGTTTTGTATAGTATCTTCTTTCTCGTAGTTCTAATAAATGACCAGAATCATTTACTAATCTTTTGTACTTTTTTAATGCTCTGTTAATATCTCCTTTGATGACTTTAACAGAAACAGTAGATAATTTTTTACTCATTCTCCTTTATTTAAGTGTAACGTTATTTTATATAAGTATATACGTTTGAAGTTTTAAGAACCTTTACCTGTTCCTGATTTTCTTCCTTTCGTATGGGTAGAAACATTTATAGGTTTCTTACCTTGTCCTGCAGATGATTTACCACCACGATTAGATTTGTTTTGTGCTGCTCTTTTTCTACGAGTTGCAGATTCTTTTTCTTTCTTACTCATAGATGCGGCTTTCTTGGCAGGAACACATTTAGCATATCCTTTTTTCTTACCACTTGTACCACATGGGGGATGTTTACCACTCTTATCCTTCTTACCAATATTCACCCACTTAGATTTGAACCAATTTCTCAAATCTTCATTTGTGGTTTCTTCGAATATCTCGTCTATGATATCTTGGAGTTTCATATTAGAGTTTTGCTTGATATAGTGCTTCTTGTTTATCAGCTGAGGTTTTGTATTTCTTGGGATTTAATTTCAAATCCTTAAGAGATTTATCTAACCATTTTTCAAATACCCCTCTACCATACTTTCTTTCAACCTTATCAAGTATATCGTAGAATGCAGTTTCAGATTTTGCTTTCTTTCTAAAAGCAATCACTTCTTTTTTACTTTCACCAAAAAGTTTGATTGTAAGTTTTTCATTTGGATTACCTGGTCTACCAGCCAATGCCGATGCGAAGTTGATTCTACCTTGTAGGTTTGCTTTCTTAAGAGCTTTGAATAATTTCTTATCGTTTATTCTATTCTTATCAATAAAATCTTGTACTGCTGAACCACGAGTACCAGTTAGTGCTGCAATACCCATTGCTAACTTACCAGCTTCATTTAACGATTCATCAATTGCTTTTGGATATTTTGTTTTCTTTGCTAATTGTAAAAGTTTTTTAATATCTGATGGTTTGTTTCTATTGAACTTATCAGCGTTCTTTTTATCTTTGAAGATTGCAGCTACTTTCTTACCATTATCATCAATCATAATGATTATACCTTTTTTACCAAAGTGTCTTTCATCAGATACAGATATTCCTTCGTTTACTGATTCATCCATTACATCATACATCTTACTATTTCTACCAACAGATATAAGAGTTAAATCTTTATGTTTCTTACTTAACTTAGCAAATTCTTTTTTTGCTTTGTTGATATCTCCATCACCTGGTCTTTTACCACCATCTTGGTAATAAACTTTATCGTAATCTTGTTTCCTTTTATCAAACTTATCTACTATTACTAATATTTCGTTTATTGATTCGTTTGTTAGTTTGTATCCTTTTTTTACAAGTGTTCCAACAAAGTTACTTAAATCTTTTTTGTTCTTGAAGATTTTAATATCGAAGAAATCACTACCATCTTTGTGTTTCTTTCTACCATCGTGGAAAGATATTGTGTATTTTGCTTTACCAATACCATCTTGTCTTTTGAATCTTTTCTTACCTTCGTTCTTCTTATCTTTTTCTTCGTATCCATTTGCGAATGCTGCTTTTCTTTGAGCATCTGATGAGAATCCTTCGTTCTTAGAAATTAATTCATCTACATCCTTATGAACATCTTTGTAGTTGTTGAATTTTTGTTTACGAATTGCACTATAAACTCCTAATGAATATTTTTGTGAGTTGTTGTGAATTTTACTTTTAATGAAGTTACCAGATTTTTCAGCTGATTTAGAATCTTTCATTTCAATATCATTTACTGCTTTTGAAAATATTTGAAAAGCTTCAAAATGATTTTTCTTATTATAGTCCATTACCATATCTTCAATAAAAGATAATGAAGATTTCATATCCTCTTTATTTTGTTTGAAAACTTTGGTTGCCATAGGGTCACCTTTTTTCAAGAATCGTACAAACTCTTCTTGTTTTTTCTTGACCTGAGTCTTTTCATCAAAGTAATCTTTCTTTCTAAAAAGATTGAATACTTTTTCAAATTCTTTGTTTGGAGATTTGAATCTTTCGTTTATTAACATTTCTTCCATCCCCCACCAGCTGCTTTATATTTCTTAGCTGCCCAACCGTTAGCGTATGCTGATGGATAAACATCAAATTTTTGTTTTGCTTGAGATTTATAAGAACTCCACTTAGATGGGTTAGTAGGACAATTTTTCTCCATTAGAGTTTCAACCTTTTGACCGAACTCATATAATGCAGTTTCTTGTTCGTTTAATTCGTTTTCTTCTTTGATACGAGTTACAATATTACCACTCTCAGTTCTTTTAGAGATTGTTACTGCTTGCTCTTCTATTGATTTATCACTACAACCACATTCTCCACCACAACCACACGGTTCTGAAGATTCAGATATACCCAATCTTTCTTTCATTTGGTCCTCAGTAATCTCACCAATCTTGTAGTATCTTGAAAGGATATGTCCCATATCTTCATATAATCCACCCATTCTTTGGTCAAGTGCCTTAGCTTCAAGAGCAACTTTATCGAATTGTTTACCCAACTTATCCAATTCACTCATGTTTCTCTTAACTGTGTGTTTATCAAACCAATCACCACCTTCTTTGATAGCAAGTGTTCTAGCTGCTTCAGTAATTCCACCAAGGGTTTCTGCTACTTTTACAATATCTGATTTTCTATCCATCGATTCTTGATACTTGTTGTAAGTAGAAACGATTTCAAGGAAGTGTTTTTTAACCTCATTAGATAGAGGTCTTTCTTCGTTTTCATTCATTAGTTGGGTTAATTTAATCATTGCATTCTCCTTGTTTTTTTATATTCCTCTATCTATTTTTGATTTTGGTGCTTTATCTTTTACAATCATCGCTTTACCACCACCCTTCTCAACAGATTTCAGAAACTTTTCAGCATCTCTAAGGTCTTTATACCATGCAGAAGCAGGTCTTATGTTCATATTCTTCAAATCTTTTTTGATTTTGAACATTACCACAAATCCTTCTGGTATTAAGTTTTTTAATTTCATCTTAGTATAGTTTTTTTAATTTTTTATCACCATATACATCAGCGAAGTACCACTTCTTATCTTTCATATTGTATAAATATACATATTCTGCCATACCATTTCTATCCGCTGCATCTACATATCCACCAAAATCTTTCATATTACCTTTAGTTGGTTTTCCACTTTTGTAATATTCAATTTCTTTATCATCAAAGATTCCTCTTGCTCCACCCATCTTAATTAACTTAAGAACATCTTTTTCGTTCTTCATGTGTTTTTTAAGACCTGGTTTCATATTAGATGGATATCCATCGTAATGAACATATGCTGATGCAATCTTTCCACTTCTATCGATAATACCAACTTGAGAACGAGTTCCTTCGTTGATTACAATTGATTCTGGTATCATATCTGCGATAGATGTTGTTGATTCATTAGTATCATCAATGATTCCTTGTATTTTGGCTGCTAATTTTTTACTACCATTCATTTTCAAATCAAATGCAATAGCATCTAATGCAGATACACCATCCCAACCAGCTTGGTTACTTGCTTCATGTGCAATATCATCAGTACCTTCTGCTGAATCATATAATTCTGAAGAATATACACTTGTTTTTTGCCACTCCTCATATTCAGGTGACATGATATCTGGCATCTTAGGGTCTTTTCTTGGGTCATTAGCCCATTCTGGTTTATCTTCTAAAACTGCAATTAATTTTCTAGCTTCAGAATGAAAGTTTGAATCAGTTAGTGCTTCTACTGCCGCTTTACTCATTCTACTTTCGTATTCTTCTTTACCTAATTTTTTTGAAGTAATACCTAAACTTTGTGCTTTTTTACGAACTGCTTTGTTTACTTCAGGATTACCTGCTCTATCACCAGTTGAATCTTTTGGTCTACCACTATCCTTCTTAGGTTCTTCTTTATCTTTCTTAAAGATGTTTACTTTAGGAGTATCTTTTTTACCAGGCTCTTCTACACCACCATCTTTATCACCTTTTCTTTTCTCATGAGTTCCTGATTGGATTGCTGCATCTCTTGCATCTTTAGTTTTGAATACAGAAGTTGTACCAGTTTCTTTACTCGTTGCAGTAAATACTTCAGCCTCATTTATAAGTTGTGATAGTTTAATCATTGTATTATCCTTTGCTTACTTCACCAACACCACCAATATTTACTTGGCCAGCGTTGAAAATTTTTGTTTTTGTTTGAGGAACTCCTCCGATTTGAATTGATTTGTTTTCAATTGGTTTAGTTTCTTTCTGTGGTGTTAAATCTCCTAGTGGCATAATTTTTCTCCTATTTATAAATTTTTAGTTTCTTTTGTATTTGTGTAAAGGTCTAACTTTCCATCATCATTAATTTTAACTTCATAGTTAGTTTTACGAATATCGTTATAACTTTTAGCAGGGTTAGAACCTATTTCTCGTTCAACCTCACCTAGTTTGATTTTATTTTTAGACATATAGTCTTGAATACTAAATCCCATAACCTTAATTTAATTCTGTTATAATTTCTCTCATCATATCCTGTGCCTTACACCATTCATTACAAACTTCAGTTTGTTGAATAAGTTGTTTATTCACAGATTCGTTCATTGGAGTCATAAATGCTCCATGTGTTGATGGATTAGAAACAAAATCCCAACCAATCAATTCAAAATCTTCACCTACTTGTACTTTACCACCTGATAAAGGTTCTACTGAACCCATACCTCTTGATGATATACCTAATAGAATACCTGCTTTAAGTAGTTCTTTTAAGATGTTACCTGAGGGAGTTGGTAAAATCTCTACTGTTCCTACTAAATCATCATTATCCCAATGTATCTCTCTTACATTATGACAAACATTCTTTAGATTGATTACAGAAGAATCGGGATGGTCTAATTCACCAAGAGCACGTCTTTCTTTTATAAGTGTTTCGTACTTCTTAGCCTCTCTCATCAAAATTTCTTTAGGATATATCCTTCCATTTTGATTTTCCGCACCTGCTCTTTGTAAAATACCTTTAACGATAGTTCTTCCATTTGAATCTTCGTTAACTGCACCTTCGAATAGGTTTGTTTCTATTAATAGTTTACTCATTATGCTCCCCACATTTTACGTTTCTTAAATAAATCAAAGAAAATTGCTGATACTTCTTGACGAATCAATTCACGAATAAGTTTTTCATCTTCATTCGTGATTTCCTCATTAATATTATTATTTTTAACATTAATGATTTCTTCGTTGATTATATCATATAATTCTCTCTTAGTCATTTATTTTTTTTCTTTTTTCTCTATTGCCTTCTGAAGTGCAGGTGGTAATTTTTTCTGAGCTGCTGTTAGTTCAGATACCTGTTCTTTTTTCTCTCCTCTACCTTTCCAAGTAGCATCGATTTTGTTAAAGAATGCCTTTTTTTCTTCATCAGACATTTGAGGAATTGATTTTCCAGCTTTTTCTAAAGCTTTCTTAAAAAATTCTTGATATTCGTTCTCCTCAATCATAGCTTCTCTAACTATACCTTTGAGTTGTTCTCTTGTTATTTTCATTTTTCGATTTCCTGTATTGTTTTAGCTATATTGATAAGTTTCTCTTTTATAGTATAAATATGTGAATTTGTTCTTTTCCAATACTGATTGGAATCTAATTCATTCATTGTTTTAATCTTATTATACCAATTAAAAAACTTTTCAGTTTCTCTAAGTTGATATTTAAGTTCTTTCAATCCCATTGCCATCTTCTTGTGAGGATGCATTGATTCATCGTTTTTTAATTCTAACCAACGATTTACTGGTCTTTTTACTTTGGCTTCATTTATTGATTCCATAAAGATAGTACCAGTATGAACTGTACCTGTATGTTTTTTTAATACTTTATCAATCTTATGAATTTCTCTATCATCACCATTACCAAATGGATGGTCACCACCTAGTTCTATGTTTAATTTTCCTTTATCAACAGGATGTTTACTAATATAAACTTTGATTTTTCTATTAATCTTTTTTATATCAGATTGTATTTTTGATAATTGTTTGGGAGTAACTTCATCTTTGGCTTCGTTGATTGAATCTTCATCCATTTTACCAACTATCTTATATCCAAATTGAGTTGCAATCTTTTTCTTACGTTTTTTATCTTTAGCACCACCATTAGAAAATGCACCAGGTACATTATACCCAGCTACATTAGCGGTAGTTGTTGCTTCATCTAATTCTTTTTCAATTTCTTGAATTAGTTCTTGAATAAAGTTATTAAGATTTTTTTCCATTGACATTCTTTATCTCCTTAATCAACTCATAAGACATCATTAAAGCTGAAACTTGTGAATCGTTAATCTTTTTACCGATTTTTTGTTTTTTCAAAACATTAATAGTTTCACGCAATTTAATTTTTGTAATCTTATCATTCATTCCCTTATACATCGTATGTAGTTCAGTAATTGTACTTATAAGTTGTTTCTCAAAGTAAGTACCAAATTTAGATGTATTAGTTATGTTGTTAATATATTCTCTTAGTAAACCTTTTTGAGATGTATCTAAGTTAGTATATTTCTTGTTAAAAGTTTCCAAAAGAATTTTATAAGTAAGTAATCTTAAATCTTTTTCTTGCTTTTTGTAATCTTCAACAAGCTTTTCCTCTTTTTTCTTAAGAGTTGGAGTTGAATTGGAAATATGTTCAATGATAGTAATTTTAGAGTCAAAGACATCTTTTACTTGAAGAATATCGTTTTTCTTTCCTTCGAATAATTTGTGAATAGAAGCTAAAATCTTGTAATTGGTAACTGGAGAAGATAATAGATTTCCTATTTCGAAAGTTTCTTTGATTGACTTAACAAGATTGTATTTCTCTCTTTTCAGTTTTGAGTAATCAATTTTAGTATGTGCTTCTAATATAGCATCAATAAACTTTTCAGATTTTGATTCAGTATTATATTTTTCATTTATTAATAAATTAAACAATCTGAGCTCTTTAGATAGTTCTGTTCTTCCACCAAAGAATTCTTTTACAATTCCTTTAGCTTTTTCATCACCACCGTTCAAGACTTCGACTGTAATTTGACGGGTTAGTATTTCGAAAAGAAAGCCCGTATTCTTAAATTTTGAATGTCTTATTTTTTTCATTTTTACAATTTCCAATTACAAATATATAAAATTACTCTATTATAAATATAAATTTATAAAAGATTAATCATTTTTACTCACTTTCAAGTAAGTTAGATTCATCTAACATATCCTTGACTTCATGTAAATATTTACGTTTAGCGGCGATTCCATTAATCATTTTTATCGCCTTTTCCTCAGAAGTTCTACTTCTTTTTTTAGTTCTTTCTTTATCACCAAGTGGGTCTCTACCTAATGGATGTTTATCTTTTCCATAAGTTCCACCTTCTCTAGGTCTACCACCTTTATCTTTAATTTCTTGTTTAAGTTGTTCCAATGATTCTTCAATATCATCAGGTTCATCTTCCATAGCTGGGTCATTACCCTCATCTTCAATAGAACGAAATCTGAATCTATCTTTTAAGTCATCTAACATTGCAACTCTTTGGTCATTTTGTTCACCACCACTTAGTTTGAATATATTTTCATATACCCAATCTTTGGATAACATATTAAGACCTTGAATATCTTGAGCCAGTCTAATTTTTTCACTCCACAAGTTTACTTTTTCTTGTTCGTAAATTGTAGATGGATTAACTAACTGTAATTCAAAGTTAACCATTTCTGAATCTTGAATCCCTTGTGCATATAAATGTACAATGGCTATTTTAGATAATTCTGAAATAAGTGTTCTCTGTATTCTTTCAATTGTTCTTGCAAATCTTACATCTTCAGCTGCTAATGTTGCTTTACCATTTACATTTTCTTCATATCCTAAATAAGCCTTTGGAATCTTTAGTGCTGCAAACATTTTATTCTTTAAGTAATCAATATCATCGATAGTTGCATATTCTAATCCAGCAAGATTATCTATTTGTGTACCACTATCACCACCTCTAACTGGTAAGTAAAAATCTTCAGTTAGATTTTGCATATTATACTTTAAGTTGTAATCACCAGTATTTCTATCGATGAAAGGAACTTTCTTCATCTTGTTGATGATTCTCTGCATATAGTTATCCACTTCTGTTGGTGGGATATTACCAATATCAATTTTGAAAACTCTTTTTTCAGGTGCTCTCATGATTCTATGGATTAACATAGCATCTTCCATTAGAGATAATTGTTTCCACAATCTTCTACCATTTTCAACCATTGATTTACCATAAGGTAACCAGTTAGTATCTGCTAATAATCTAAAGTGAGCGATTTCGAAGTTTTCATATTCTTCTTTTCCATTCGGGTCTTCCGTAATTTTGAATTTTACCGAGTTTGGATTCGATGGGTCTGTTCTTTCTAATCTTTCTGTGTTGTAAACTGAATGAGGAGTAACATTTACGATACCCTTACCTTCAGCAACTTCTAAACCTAAGAAGAAATCTCCATACTTTACTAGATTTCTTGTCCAAGGCCACAGGTTGAATTCTATGTTTAATACATCATAGAATAAGTTCTGTAATATTTCTTGTACTTTTTGATTTTCTGATTGAATAAGAAGTACATCACCAAATTCGTTTTTTAATGTACATTCATCTGCGTATATATCGAGTGCTGATGCTAATATTGGGTCATTATCCATTGCATCGTAATCTCTGAATACCTCTCTACGAACTTGTTGGTATGCCATAGATTGTGCACCACCTGATTGTTCAAAGAAGGATTTCTGTAATTTAGTATATCGGTCTCTTAATGATGATAAGTTTGTTTGTTGTCTTTCATCACCATCAAATACGTTTCTTTTTCCATCCTTATCGATAGTAACTACCGCTTGAGAACGAAAAAGTTTTGTAAGTCTGCCGAAAAATGAAGTATCTGCCATTTTATTCCTGTTTTAATTTATAACCTTTATTTATTTTTGTTTTACCATTTTCTACAAGACCAATACCTTGCTTTGTGTCTTGGACCTGGTGAATCACAGTTATGTCTAGCTCTAAATGCTTTTCGTGCATCTGGATTAGATTTTCTGATTTTCATTGTTTTCTCTCCTTGCTTCTTTGCAGAAGTTCCTCCATGTCCAAAGTTAACTTTTACAACGTTACCTTGTGGGTTTTTGACATATACTTTGAATTTCTTAACATCGCCTCTCGTTGGTTTACCAAGTTTTACTGTTCTACCTTGGTATTCAGCTTCGTTGATATCGGATTTATATGATTCTATGAATTCTAAGAACTCTTTTATATCATCATAGTTTTCTACAAAGTACTCATTACAGTACTTTTTATCTTCATTTAATAGTTTTTTCATTGATATCATATTATTATCTCCTCAACTTATAAATATATAGTTATTTAATTAACCAAGTCAAATCCTCATTATTGTCTCCAACTCTCATTTGCCATGGATTTTCATCCATTGATGAATTTCCTCCAAATCCCATGTTACCTACATCTAATTGATGTGCACTAATTCCACCCAATGCCTGTTTAGTTAAATCAATTCCTTCTTGTCTTAATCTCAAAGCAGTATCTCTAACCCACAATGATATTGCAAGGGACATAGTTAAATCATCATTATAACCTCTCATTGCTTCTGCTCGGTTACCATTCCATATAAATGTAAATAATTCATCTATTGTTCTCTGTGAACGAATGGTTATATCTTTTTCTCTAATATATTGTTCTAACTTTGAAATAATTAGAGGTCTTGTTTTAGAGGTAGTAGAAAAACCTGCTGTCATACTTCGTTCTTCTCTGTTGTATTTATTGTTTAATTGATTCTCAACATCTACATACTTCAAATCTTTACTCATGTAGAAAAGATTACCATATCCTCTATCAATTACTTGTTGTATTACTGCCCAACCAATGTTTGCGTTCTCAATAACGAGTAATGCATTATTATAATCAGTTGAAAGGGAAACTAAGAAGTTTCCAAAATCTTTTGTATCTAATTTACCTTTGTATTCTGCAACTTGAGATGA
>Ga0233399_1000631_pt1 | contig 13092 bp, 5 predicted proteins | sample 43DmetaG_FD_182698 | JGI IMG/M metagenome (GOLD analysis project Ga0233399, IMG submission 182698) | Seawater microbial communities from Monterey Bay, California, United States - 43D | ecosystem: Environmental > Aquatic > Marine > Coastal | place: USA: California | collected 2016-11-08 | reverse complement strand
CCCAACCCCAACCCCAACCCCAAAATTAATAATTTAAGATATTATGTATTAAATTTGTAAAATCTATAATTCTATTAAACTATTTTATAAAAATTATTATAAATATTTAAATTATTTACATATTAATATTTATTGATATAATGATCAAATATTAATGGCTCTTGCTAGTTTTTGTATTTAATTTAAAACCATGTCTCCTTGTTTAATACATGATTGAAATTAATTTTCTCTTTATTCTACTCGCTCGCTTTAAATCAATCCTTAAACCATATCAATTTTACAATTTAATTTCTTAATAGCAACAAGACCGCTAATTTCCTGAAAATATTAAAAAATACTTTATCAATGAATGATTCTGAGACTCCAAATTATTTAGCCATATTAGAGATAGTGACAGTCTTGTAACTTTCTAAAAATTGTTAGTAAACAACAACTCTCATTGATTATATATAAAATTTTTTATGAATTCCCAAATAATAATCTTAATTTAATTCCTGAATTACATGATTGAATGCAATAAAAAAAGATTTATAGTCACATTTATAAAATGATTCTAAATAAGATTTAATTTAAGGCATTTCCTTAATACAAGACAAAATTTCTGGTGAATGAATTAACTAAAATTTAATCTAATTTTACTTTTTTTTTAATGTCTTATCTATTTATTGAAATTATGCTTAATAATATTGTATATTTAACTAATTCATTAAAACTTATTATTTCTGAACTACTAAATGTCGCTATAGAATCTAAAAATAGATTAGCTGCCTTACTGAAATCTCTTACTAAAATTAAATATAATCCTTCATACACCTATATTATCATACTTTACTTTTAATTTATTTTTTTTCTCCCAATCACCACCTGATTCTAAATACTTATGGCATCTTTATATATTTTCATATAATTTTTAGATATTTTTTTATTAGAAATATATTTATAACTCTTTAAATATAACCTATTATAATTCTTATTACCTCTAATTTTTTACTTATAGAAATTGATTTTTTCAAAACAAGCTCAAAAATTTCTATTGAATCATCCTTATACCCATATTATAGCATATATTCAGCCTATTATAAAAAAAATTATATACCTTTTAATATAGTGCATCTCTGTATTCAATGTCCCCTAAATTCTCTAAAGCATCTTTTATTTTTTCTTCTATCTTTTTTAAGCCTTCTTGATAGTCTTCAATTTCCATTTAAATTTATTTATTATCTTAAATTAAAATTAAATAAGCAGATATATGAAAATAAAAAGGTTTCTTTTAAGGTATTATCCACCAGGCATTTTTATTGAATATATTACATCAAACGGTGAACTTTTAACTAAATCAATCGACATTGTATAATTATCAAAAGAGTATAATTATAAATTTAATTAGAACTGATATTGATGAGTTAGTGACTGAAATTATGATGTCTGAGCCTGTAATAACTGAAAAATAAAAGCCACATTTAAAAGCATTAATTAGAAGTATATTATATGTTTAAATGAATTAATTGAAAAAATTGAATGCAAAAATGATCAAGAATTCTAGCTATTTAAAACATTGAAAACACATCTATAACCTTTAACTCATTGTGCATTTAATAAAAATGGAGACAGGTATTTAATTTATATTAAATTAGATTTATTACAGGAAGTTATGATAGAACATGTAAAATTTGGGATACTCATAGTGGTGAAGAACTTTTTAGTTTGGAAGGTCATAAAAATGTTGTTTATTGTCTTGCTTTTAATAATCCTTTTGGTGATATGGTTGCCACAGGTTCATTTGACAAAACAGCAAAAGTTTTTTATTTTAAAACCTTTTAGATTTGGAGTGCAACTAATGGTAAATTACTAAAAACACTATTTGGTCACAGTTTAGAAATTGTAACAACATAATTCGATCCATAAGGTCTTTTATTAGCTACAGGTATTTAAGATTAAAATATTGAGGTTCTATGGATAACACTGCAAAGCTATGGGATGTTGAAACCGGAAAAGCTGTTGTGACTTTAAAAGTTTTATTTTTTCATTTTTAGGGACATGAAGGAGAAATAATTAGTCTTAATTTTTCATCTGAAGGTGACAGATTGATTACAGGTTCATTTGATAAAACAGCAAGAGTAATTTTCTATTTTTTTAATATTCCTAATTTCATTAATTTTGAATAATATAAAAAATTAAAATATTAATTTAAAATGATATTTTAATGAAGATGTGGGATGTAAATAGTGGATAATGTGTGAGGGTTTTAGATGATCATGATGGTGAGATATCATCAGCTTAATTTGAATTTTCAGGTGAGTTTGCTGCAACAGGTAGTGTAGATAGAACCTGTAAAATTTGGGAATTGGGTACTGGATAAGTATTTTAAACTTTAACTGGGCACATTGATGAAGTATTAGACATAAATTTCAATTCAATGGGAACAAAACTAGTTACAGCAAGTGCTGATAGAACAGCTCGTGTTTATAATGTAACAACAGGTAATTGTATAAGTGTTCTTCATGGTTTATTTTAAAATTATTAAAGGACATGATTCAGAAATATCGAAAGCCGTATTTAATCCTTAAGGAACTAAAATATTGACTGCCAGTGCAGATAAAACAGCCATTCTTTGGAGTTCAGGTGATAATGGAGAATAACTTCAGGTTTTATCAGGTTTATTTATTATAATAATAGGCCATGAAGATGAAATTTTTAGTTGTGCTTTTAATTACTAAGGAGATACTATTATTACAGGATCTAAAGATAATACTTGTAAAATATGGCTAGATTAATAAAAATTAAGCGAATAAGAAAAAAATTGATTTAAATTAATAAATGAATATTATCATAAAAATATCAATTATCAATTTTAATTTTTAGTTCATTATTATTCATATTTATAGTTGTAAATTTATTTTATGATATTTTATCATTTTATTATTTGTTTGTTTATATTTAGAAAAAATTTTCTTTTTAATCAAATAAATCATTTATTTATTATTGAGAGCCTAATTTTTATTGAAAGTTATTTTTTGTTTATTATATCTAAAAATATAATATATAACTTTTACATAAATTTCTTATATTATTTATTATAAATTGATATATTCGTCAGAGTTTTAGTTTTGAATTTATTGAAGAATTTTTTGTAATATTTGTTTTCCATTTGTAAAATATTTGATTGCATTTATTTCGCAATTTTCTTAATTTTCTTATAATAATGTTAATCCAGTAATATAATATCTAAAATTAATAAATAAACTTTTAAGCTAATTCTCGTTTTTAATTTTCATCATCAATTTTTAAACTTATATCTATACTTCTATTAATTAATATATATTATTACCTTTAATAATGCTTTACAGCTTACTAAAATTTTTATTCATAAAATAAATAATCTCCTTATCGAAAATAAGTTTATGATAAATTTGCAATAACCTCTTTTTTAGTTTCTATTGATATCATATTATCACAACATATTTATTCCCAATGTTTTAAACATAAATTTTATGCTTTTTCCAAATTATTCCATACATTCTATTTTTACACTATTTATTATTTTTAATCTTTATCAATTTAACTTGTAATTTAATCATTTTCTATTTTATCATCAAGTTCACTTTAATTCTCAATTTTATCAAATTTTTAACATTAATTCTTTATATTTATTGTATCATCAATTATTTCATCCAAAGATTAATTATTTGATGAATTATTACTACTATCATTTTCATTTTCAATTTTCTCTAAAAAATAGTTTCCATAAGCATAATAAAATTTTGCTGTTTCATAATTATTATCACCATAATTTTATATACTAAATTTTTTATAAATTACGCTTATTACAAAATTTAATATAAAGATTAAACTTAGTTTTATTCTTTTGAATTTATTGCCTATTTTAATTAATTTGACAAGCTTTCTTAAAAATTCATTTAAATAATTAGTTAAATTTAAATTTTATAATTAAATGAAATTATTATTATTATTTATAATAGCAATATAATTTTAAGGTTTAAAACTTAAATACGATGAAAGCATATTTAATGTTGATTTTGATAAAATATAAGTAAAAAAATATATATTATAAGAATCAATTTTAAAGCTCTGATTTGTAAGATATGATAAAAAAAACACAAGAAAACTAATAAAATGATAAAATAAATGTCAAATAATAAGGAATTGTATATATTATTAGAAATAGGAATAATAGTTACCATAAGGTTTATATTAAACTTTGAGTAATAAATAAAAATTTGGTTGGAATTAATACAAAAATAAATAAAACTAGAAAGCAAAACCTATTGGTGGCATTTAATTTTGGGCAAATATTCCAAATTTATATGAAAAATGAGATTTTAAATTTATATTAATATATTTAATTAATTGTAAATAATCAAATATATAACAACGAATTTATAATCTTTTTCAAAAGTTAAAATAAAATAATGTATAAAATAAATTTAAAAGAAGATATTCTCTTAAATTTCAAATGTTAAAAAGAAAACCATTTAAGAAAAAAAATAGATTTTATATGCCAAAAAAAAGATTGTACAGATAGATTTATCTGTAGTATATGCTTACTTTAAGAGCATTATTCTCATTTTTCTGAAATTATTCTAATTGAAACTTTTTTTGATAAAATAAATGAAAATCAATAACAAGAATTAGGGAATATTTTAATGCTAAATGCAAATGATGTAATAAATGACAATAATAATTAAATTGAAATAGCAAAAATTAATTTAAAAAAAGCGATTGAAAATGCAAAATAACATTTTGATAATTTATAAATTTAATTTGATATAACAAAAGAAACTATCATTGCTAATATTAAAGAATCTTCAAAAATTCAAAATGAAAAATATTAAGAATAAATAAAAGACATCAATTAATAAATAGAATAATAAAGCTTAAATGAAAATAAGATCAATATTGATACCTTTGATGATATAAAAACTTATATTGATAACTTTTTTTCAAAAAATGATAATTAAGAATTAAATATTAAATAAATTCAAAAGTCTATATTGAAAATAAACCAAATTAAATCAGTATAAATAAAAGTTGATGAAAGCAAAATTGCTTAAATAAAAAAAACTTTATAATAGCTGTAGAATTAATGTAATAATTATGAAATTTTAGAATATTTTTCAAATTCTGATGAATTCATATCACACAGATATATGATTCAATCGAACCTATCTACCTTTGATCATATGAAATTAAAATGCGATAGAGTAATTTAAACAAATCATAAAAAACCAATTTATAAACTACTTTTTTTAGAAAATGATACAAAATTCGTAACAGCTAGTGAAGATTCCACTATTAATATTTGGATGACTGCATCAGGTTAACTATTAAAAACTCTTACTGGGCATACAGATAGAATTTGGAATTTAATTGAATTAGCTGATGGAAGGTAATATTTCTAATATATTTATAGATTAGCGTCTGGATCAAGCGATAATAAAATTAGAATTTGGAATTTAAAAACATATACTTGTGATGCCGTATTGGTTGGGCATACTGGATTTGTTTGTGCCATTATGGGCTATTAAGATAATATAATTAGTGGTTCTTAAGATAAAACTTTGAAATTTTGGTAATTATTTTTTTTTTATAAATCAAAATCATTTTTTTAATTATAATTTTATACAATTTAAAAACTTATAAAATATATTACTAAAATATTACTTAATAATAAGTAAAATATGAGTAAAATATAAGTAAAATATTATTGAATAATTGTTAAATAATTATTAAATTATCAATTAAGAAATAAAATAATAAAAGGAATATAAGTTAATAAAAATGTACAAAAACTTATAAAGAATATTAATAGGGAAAAATAATGTGTGTTATAATGGTAAATAATGAGGAATTATGCTGTGGATCAGATTCATAAATAAATATTTATGATATAGAATCAGGTAAGATATAAAAAGTGTTATCTGGACATACAGCATTAATAAGGCATCTGTTATTATTAGACAATTTGGACACATTATTGAGTTCGAGTGATGATTGGACGATAAGAATGTGGTCTTTATCATCATAAAATTGTGTTAGGTAAATTAAATGAGTTGTAGAGTATTTAAGGGTCATAAACATTCTGCAAATTATTTGCTTAATTTTAAACAAGATATATTTTTATCTGTTTCTGATGATAGTTCAATAAAATTATGGGATTTGAATAAAGAGGATGAAGAAATTAGTTTAGTAGGTCACACAAGCTGGGTTATAACTGCAAATATTATGAAAAATGGCACTATTGTTTCTAGTGGTGCAGATAAATCTGTTAGATTTTGGAATGAATCATGAAATTGTTTTTATTGAAATATATTGTCTTTATTATATGAATAATTTTATAATAATCTAATTTTTATAATAAAAATTATAAAAAATATTTTATAATTTTTTATTTTATAAAATCATTTTTATATATAAATTATTAGTAAAATTTAAAAATATATTTAATTTTATAAACAATAAATCATTTTTTTATTTGTTAATTTTTGGCAGAAATAATTTTTTAATTTCTATTAAATTTATAACCAATTTCACTTTACATTTTTTGAAATTCGTTTTTATCTTATAAATCTAGATTTATTTATTATTTTGAATTAGTACTCCTAAAATAAAAAAATATTACTTATTTTATAGAGTAATCTTAGATAAATCTTTATCTAAAAAAACAGAGCGTTTATATTGAAAGAAATTATTTCCTAATTTTTAAACTTAATTAGAAGATTATTCTCTAGTTGGTATAATGTTGATTTTTTTTTATTCTCTAAATTTTTCATCTATCTCTATAGATTGGTTTCTTTCCAAATCTTAATCACATGTTAAACATGACCATTTTAAACCTTTCTTTACTATTGCAGGATTATCATTTTATTTTGTATTTAATAGTATTATTATTTCATTTACTTTAGTTTCTAAATCGTAAATAATCTAATTTAAAATTTTATAAACTTTTTTTGTATCTTTTTTATTTGCTAATTATTCGAATAATATCATAACACATTTGTTTAATTTATCCAAAATTTCTTTTATTATATTTATATTTAATCCTTAGAATTTAATTTTCTAAAGTTTCAAAAATTAATAAATTTTTATAAAAATTAGTTTAATCAAATTTTTAAAAATATTTAAAGATTATGATTTCTAAAAATCAAATTATTTAAAAATCAAAATAAATATTACAATCTTCTTAATCTTACATATCATTTTAGCTGACTTTTTATTCTAAAGTTAATACAATGTTTTCAAATTGTTTTGCATTTTTATCTTAATTTATTTTTATTTCTTTTTAAAGCTCTTTTATCTAATTTTATTTATCAAGACAATTTCCAAATTATTTATCAATTTTTTATTAAAACTATTAAGCTTAACTGGATTTTAAAAGTTTCATTTTTTCATTAAATATATTGAATTATTTTTCTTGGTATTCCTATATTTTTTTTTCTTATAAATTTAATGATTTATTAATATTATTTAAATTTGTTTAATTATATGCATTTTCTAAATTTTGAATTTATTTTTCAAATTTATTAAAATTATTTAATTTTTCATCAGTTTCTAATTTATATTTTAATAAATTTTAGTATTTTTGATTTAAATCACCATTATTATTCTAAATAATAAATATGAACTTCTAAAATTTTTATATCATTTTTAAAATTATCTTAATCTTCTTAGTATTGATCTTAAAACATGATTTTTTTTCCTTCTAAATCAAAGTCATTTATGTTCATTTTTTTTTGTTTTTTTGGTATATTATATAAAGGTTCATTTTCGTAGCTTTTTAATTAATGTAAAATTTTTTGTTAAACTTTTAATTCATTCTTTAATGTATCAAAAGATTCTTAATTTACCTTCTCTTTTATAGAATGAAACACACCATCCAATTAAACTCTTAAATAATCAAACATTTAAGATTATTTTTCTATTACTTCTATTCTTTTTATTTAATTATCAAAATCTTCTATTAACTTTAATTATTAATTAATACTGCTTCAATTTTTGCTTTACTAGTAATCAAATATACTTTTTTAAATTCTTGAATATCCAAAATATCATTTTATATTTCATCATTTTAATTTTTTTAGGCTTTTAATATTTTTTTAAAATCTTCCATTTATTATTAGTTAATTATTTAATTTTCATTTTATTCTTAATGATAATCCTTTATTTATTAAAATCTCATTTCAATATTCTAATTTTTTTAATCATAATGTTATATTAATTCCTTTACTTTATTTTTAGTTTATATTTACTCATTTTATAATATTTACTATTATTTTTTATATTTTTCATTTTAATTTTCAAGTATGTCTATTTATTAACTTTTATCATTATTTGACTCTTCTATTTTTTATTTCATTTCTTTTTAAAAATTAATAGAATTTGTTTTTTATTGTTCTTAAAATTATTTTTAGATATTTTATTCTTATGATAATATATCAAGTTATATTTTTTATCTTTAAATAGTTTCATTAAATTAATCGAATTACAATTAATTTTAAGATTAATTTTCCAATAAATTTTAATTTGTCTAATTTTAAGAGTTTTAAGAGTTTTATTATTAATTCGTAATATCATTGAGATAATGTGAAATATTATTGAAATTTTAAGAAACACTATTTTATAATACATTATTATTATCTCCTATTTATTTTAATGTATCTTTAACATTCATCATTAATTTATGCATATTTATTAAATCCTTTAAAATATATTTTACATACTTCTATTATAATTTTCAAAGTTTATCCTACTGAATCTTACTCTGTTACTTATAATTATCTTAAATTTTAATCTTTTATTTTCTTTAAAACTTATATTTAATCATTTTCTTAATCGTTTTCTAAAATTATCTCTCTGCTTTAAGTAAAATCAAATTGTAATATTTACCTTTAATTATACTCATCATTCATATTTAAATTATATATTAATTTATTAATAATAGATTATTAATATTATAGTAAGGTTTTTAAATATTACCTTAAAAATTATATACTAAATTTATTTTAATTTTAATAATATATTTTCAATTAAGTTTAATTTCTATTATTTAAAATATTTTGAATAATATATATAATAATTTCTGCGATTTTTAATATAATTATTAATGTTTCTTGAATTTTTTTAATAAATTTTAAAATCATAATATATTTGTAGATTAAATTTCACTATGATTACCACTTATTACACCATTTTTTATATTAGTTAGTTTTTGTTATCTCATTGCTGGATGATAAATTTCATAATCGTCCTCAAAATTATTACGAACTTCATCAATATTTTGACTAAATTTTTGAGTTTCAATTTTGAGTACTTATCTTTTTAAATAGCTATATAAATTATATTTTGATTAGTTAATTAAATGAAGTATAGATAAAGCAAATCCTAAAAATGGTATGATTATTCTTTAAAATTAAAGATTTATAATCTCATCTATTTAATTATTTTAGTTCTTTAATGGTAAAATATTCACATAAAAGCATCCTATATATAATAATTTTACCAAATGCATAAAAACATATAGAAACATTTAATTATTTAAGCATTTTTTTACTAAGCTTTTCACTTAAATAATTTTAACAAACCATTCTTCTCATTATAAGCCATTTATCACACCAATAAATTATAAAAAGTCCTACAATACACAAAATTGACCCAATAGGCAAAAATGCCGATATTGCCAAAGTATAATTTACATTTTTCATTACGTTTGCATATCTTAATCCCTAATTTATTATAAAATACCATATCAACTGGATGGCCCGACATTATTTAATTTGCATCTTCTTAAGTATATAAATTCTTCCCTTCTCTTAGATTTTTTTTTAATTTGTATCTTTTATATAATTTTACTCCCCAAACTATATCAAAAATAGAGCAAAATGAGCTTATGTATGTACTTGTTATAAACATAAAAAAAAATTCATTGACCATATTAGGTAAATCCATAGGAATATGCTAAATTATTTTTGCAATACTACTTTTAGTAAATTTATATTCAAAATAATTTGCTAATACAACAACAACTACCATATTAATGAAGAATATATATATTAAATTTGATCCTACTCTTGAGAAATAACCAGTCTAATGGCTTTTACTCTCATAATGAGTTCTACGTCTAATTAGAATTCCAAGTAAAACATTGCAACCTGCGATTATCAAAGCAATACATAGATTAAATGTTGTATTTTCTATTGATGTAGAATCTTGTTGATATTATCTCACCTTAGTTTTTAATGCTACAACAATTATTAAATCAATTATCAAAACTAAAAGTATCATTATACTTGATTTTATCTTTGTTTATGTGTGCTTTTTTGTGCTACTTAAACCAAACCATAAAATATCTGAAGGTTATGGCGCTTTTTATACTTTTAATATCTTATCACAAAAAGTAAATTTTTATAATCTTTTTTAAGCCTATTTTTCAAAAATATAATAAAAATAATTATATAGATGATCTTTAAAACCTTTTTTGAAATATAAACTAACTTCTCTTTAAGTCTAACGTGTTTTAAATGTTATTATAATCTTTTTAATATATTATAAACTTTTCTTGAAAATTTCGCATATTTATAATTACATATTTCATTTTTATTTTAAATTATTTCATTTATAATTTCTTATTACGTATTTTTAGAGAATTTTATTTATGTCTCTAAATTAGCTATTTTTTTTTCAGAATTGAATGAAAAATTCAATTTTTCTTTTATTAAATCATGTTAAAGTTGATTTTCTTTTTATTGGCTTTTTAATAGATCAGCAAGATCATTTATTACTATAATCTATAATATTTAAATAAAAAAGATAACAATTTTGAATAATATATTATATTAAAATATACTTTATGAATTTATTCAGATGAATTAGGTATACTGTCTTCTAAAAATTAAACAATATCTAAAACTTTAGTTTCTTAAGGTAAATTTCTAATTAATACTGAATATTAAGAGATACTTGCTGTTTATTAATTATTATGAGATATTTTGAACTTTTAATAAACTTAAAATATGACTGAAATAAAAATTAAGAATATCACTTAAAATATATTTAGCATCTATTAAAAATATATGGCGAAAGACTGTAATCCTTGATTTTTTGCATTATTTTAATCATATATCAAAATATTTAGAAAACTAAGTGTGCATGTTAAATTGCCTGGCATGATTTTTATACAAAGATCTCCCTTTAATAAATTTTTTTATTACATATTACCAATTTATTAACATATTTGGAATAGAATTAAATATCATTAAAAAAAAAATTAATGCAGCACATTATTTTATAAAAGTGAAATATAAAGGGAAACATAATCCTATATTTTTCAAATTATCAGGACTCTCTTTTAAACTAAATTATTAATTTTCATATGTTTTTTCACAACAAAGACATAATTTTCTGTTAGGATCATTATTTATTTTGCAAACTCGAATAGCTTTTGAATGTTAATATGCTATTTACATATCTATTTTTGTATTGAATTTATCAAAATCATGAGTTTATGCAAGCTATTAAATTTTAAAATATACTGATGTCAATGATTATCTCTATAAATAATATGGCATAGTAGATTTTCTTTTATTTATCGAAATTTTGGTATTTTTATGTTAAGATTGTTTAAATTATTCACCCATCATTATACAATTATCATCGTTTAATAATTTTTCTTACATATTTAATTAATATTTTATGTTTTTTTATGTATAAAAATAACATATAATAAAATTATATTATAAAGGAGGCTTTATCTAACCTTAAGACTTAATACCATTTAAAACAAATTAATTCATTTATTTTTTTGATATTATTTAAATACAAAATTAATTCTTTTAGTTGAGTTGATAAATACATTCTCAATGATAAATAATATTTATAATATAGACCTTTTATTATAAATATTGTTTATCATTGAGATTGTATTTATCAACTCAACCAAAAAAATTAATTTTGTATTAAAATAATATGATTGGGAATCGCACATAAATTATATCATTTTTAGAAATATAGCTTATATAATTAATTAAATTTTTAATATCTCAATAACTTAAAAAAATCTATACGATACTTATAGAAAAAATTGTTTTTTCTAAATACATTAGAAATTATTCATTAAATTTATTAATTTTAAATTCACAATCTCGAAATGGGTTTTCCGCATACTGCTAAAACTTCTCCAGTCATGTAGCTTGATTTATCACTAGCTAAAAATATAGCAGCATTAGAAATATCCTCTACTTCTCCTAATCTAAAAATTCCAAGATTTTTTTCAATATCTGGTTAATTTTCCCATAAAAGTTTACTAAAATTGGTTTTAATCAATCCAGGTGCAATACAATTAACTCTAATGTCTTTATCTTAAAATTCCTTAGCTAATATTTTAGTTAAGGCAAATAAAGCAGTTTTTGTAAGTGAATAAAAAGCAATAGGATTTTTTTAAAGTAAATATCCTCCATATGAAGATATAATTATTATACTTGATTCTAAATTAGATAAATAAGATTAATACTAAATTGTTTTACTATAACTTTTATAAAAATCATAATGAAACAATTAGTTTTATATAAATTTTACTTTAGCTCATATACTTATGAGCAAGCTAAACTAAAGTTATAGTACTAATTATATTCGTGTCCGTCATTTTTTTCATTTATTTTTCACTAATGTCTAAAATAGATCCCATATGAGTAGAAACAGCTAAATTTGGAACTAATATATCTATTTTTTTAAATTTTTCTATTGTAAAATTCACCAATTTTTCTAAATCTGATTTTACACTCGAATTACATGGAAAACCTATATTCAATATAAATTTACCAAATACATTTTAGACTCCTAATTGTTGTAATTCTTTAACTGCTTAATCAACGTTTTCTTAATTACGACTTGTTATTATTAAATTCGCCCCCTATAAACCAAAGCTTTTACAAATTGAAAATCCAATTCCTGTTGATGAAGCTGTAACTAAAATTGTTTTATCTTTAAACATTTAATTTATTATCAAATGTCTATTTTACTTAATTAATGATTTATTTTCAAAATATCATAAGTATGATTAAAAAAGATTTAAAATATTTT
>Ga0233399_1000630_pt1 | contig 13102 bp, 6 predicted proteins | sample 43DmetaG_FD_182698 | JGI IMG/M metagenome (GOLD analysis project Ga0233399, IMG submission 182698) | Seawater microbial communities from Monterey Bay, California, United States - 43D | ecosystem: Environmental > Aquatic > Marine > Coastal | place: USA: California | collected 2016-11-08 | reverse complement strand
AACCCCAAATAAAATTCTATTTTTATTAAATAAAATTCTAAATCTACAAAATTAAATTTTAAAAATTATTAGGTTTTTTTATCTAGATCAATCATAATATTATTGTTAAATTAAAAAATATCATAAAGAATTTAATAGTATTATCTTTTATATATCTAAAGCATATAATTAGCATAAATTCGGAATATATGATATCTTCATTTACCTCATTTAAACAAAATATAACTTAAAATAGAATTATTATACATATTATTACTTTCCTTTGCTGAAAATGACAATTCTTCATAATCTTATCGATTACCCCATTTTTATTATAAAAAGTTTAATTTATATTACTTTTAATATAGAAATTTATAAATAAAATCAAATTTATTATTATTATATTATTTTTGTAATATTAGATTATGAATTGGGAATAATGATATTTTTTATTGTGGTATTATTAGATATTGTATTTCTATATTTAAGTTCTTAATATTTTTATTTTAATTACAATGTGGCTTGTTTGATTAAATTAACATTTTTTTTTAAATCAATATTTTACAATATGTATTTATTTAATTTATATTGAATTTTTTTATGTTCATAAATTAACTATTTTCTTTTTTTAATCTTTTAAGAGAACATCATCGTCATTTATTCAATATTTTACTCTTTTATATATTATTAAAAAATACTATTTAATATATAATAATTTTTACCTAAATTACTCACTTTTTGTCTTAATTATTTTTCACAAATATTCTTTTATACCTCTAATTGTTTATATTTATTTCTTTCTTTTTTTATTTCTTCATGAATATTCATCATTTCTTATGTATTATTATTTGGATCAATAATATCTTTTTTTAATTTTATTTTTCTATTTCAAAATAGCAAATTTATATTATTTCAAAAAATTTCATGAAATATAATAAAAATTTTTTAAAAATTGCTTTTTGTAATTGAAACTTACTTTTTTTGTAATAGTAAAATTATGTAAAATTAAGATAAAAATTTAATTTGCCTGAATTTTAAGTTTTTTCTTATTAATTCTATTCTTATTTTATATTCTGTAATTCAATCTAAGAATTTTCCATATATTTTTCTTATAAGATGATATTTTAATCTATATTTGAATTCTATTAATTTTACTTTGAAAATTATGTTTGTAATTTTTAAATTTCTATCTCTAGATATTCATTATGTTATTTTTAATTTAAAATCTGTTCTTCCTAATATATTTAGTAATTATATTATTTATTTAAAATACATATTTTAAATAAAATATAATAATATACTAGAAATTTCCTTTTTTCAGTTTTTTCATATTTTTATAATTTGAAATCTTATTTTATTTTCTAAAATTGTATATTCTCCTCTTGAATTAAATCAATTTCAATTTATTTATTTTTTTATTAATCATCTATATTTATAAAATATTTTTATATTTAATTATCGTATAAATCTTTTTATTATTCATTATCTTATATTTAATTAATATCATTATTTTATATTTAATCAATATTATTATCTTATATTTAATTAATATCATTATTTTATATTTAATCAATATTATTATTTTATATTTATTTATTTTAAACATCTTATATTTATATTTAATCGATTTCTATATTTTGCATTTATTTATCATCATTTTTATTATCAATATCTAAATTATTTTTCTACACTATTTATTCTAATTTTAGAATAATTTAATCTTTTTATTATAATATTTAATCTTTTTAAGATATTTTAAAAACTAATTCTTCTAATGTCAATACTTTATTAATTTTAGCTTAGTTTTTTATTGCTAAATTATAAATAAATAATATTTAAAGTAAAAAAACATGTGTTTTTTACTTTTATTTTATATGATTAATATTAAATATAACTTTTAGCTCTAATTCCAAATCTTAAAGTTGATATGGTTTCCTATTCGTTAAATTAACTTGGGCTACAAGTTACAATTAATGTAGTTTTACTATTTCCTCCTAAGCTCTCTTATAATATTCTAGTAATTAATGAATTTCTGTAAGGGATGAATTAATTTCCATCAGTTAAAGCATTAATGACATTTCCTAAGCAAGATAATGACTAATTGATTTTTTTGGCTTCTTCTAAAACGACTCCTTCAGCTCCAGTTTTGCTAATTTTTTCAGATCCAGCCAAATCCACTAAATAAAGTTTACTAGTTTTCTATAAGTGTTTCACTGGATCTTTTTAGCTTATAGTCATAAAAAATAATAAATGAGAACGAGATGACTATGAATTCATTTATGTATATGAAACTTATCTTATAAATATAATAAATAATAGTTTAAAAATACCTATTTGAATTACCATTGCTAAGTAATTCATATATATCTTTTTCATTACTTATATAACTTTCAAAAACTCCATCTATATATATTCCTTTTATTTTATCTTCTCTAATTTTCAAATTTTCCTTTATCATTTATTAATTACTCCGTTTTTCACTCTTAAAAGATCTTTTATTTTTTCATTATATATTTCAATCATACTCACTTTAATACTGAATTCTAATCCCTACTCTAAACTATTTATTTTATCCATCAAAACATCAATAATTCTAGGAATTAATCCTTTTTATCTTTAATCATCAACATTTCCATACATAGTATGTGTTTTTCCAGATGAAGTTTAACCATATGCAAATATAGTACCATTAAAACCTTATAAAACACCTTTTTTTAAATTTATACGTACTATTGATAACAGAGAGACCACCTACTTCAAATATATCTTGTTATTGACAATCCATATTGAAAATATGATCTAATGTAAATTTTTAATCATTTTAACCTATCATTACAGTTTTTTCATCTATAAAATTTACAATCGTATCTGTACTTTATTCTTAATTACTTAATGGTCGGAATCTACAAATCACCTTTCATATATTCTTATTTTATTACTTTTATATTTGCAGCTTCTTAATTATTTTCTGTCATTATTTATTTATTTAAATTTTAACTCTTTTTATTAATTTTAATATATAATTAAAAAATTATAAATTTACGAATTTTTATGGACATTTTTTATAATTAAATTTAAATCAGTTTAGAAATATTTTTAGAAGTATATAATTTAGATATTTGCGTCTTTATTAAAAAATTTGAGTCTTTTAATAGAATCATTTTATTTAAAGAAAAATTTATAAAATCTTAAATTTGATAAAAAATTCAATTTTAAAATATTTTAAAAAGAAACTTATAAAATTAGAGTAAAAATTAAGGTAAATTCTCTATTTTCATAATTTATTAAAATCAGAACAAAATTGTGTAATAATTTTTATGATGCTGCCATAATATTTTATGTAAAATAACACTATATATCTTTATAATTAATCATGTTAAAATTATTTAAAAATCAATGAAAAATTTTTAAAATAATAGATTTTGTAATATCTATAAAATTACATATTTAATAAAATATATAAAGTTTATTTTTTTAAATAACTTTAAAAAGATTTTAAAAATATAGATATTATATTTTTATAATCATAAAATTTACTATTATATAACCCTGTAAATCTATATTAATTCACAAATTTCCCAAGTAAATTATGATTCAAATATCAATGCATATATATTATTATCTTTTTCATATTCAATCTAATTATAATAAATGATAATACATTTAACTAGTATAAGTTTGTATAATTATTTCTAATTTAATTCATTTTGATTTAAAATACTGTTTTCTTTTTATGAAAATTGTATATACTAACACTACTATGATTAATCCCAATAAAACTTTTCTCGTTTTTATAATTTATAAGATAAAAATTAGTCCCGTAATATTTTTAAAAATTATGTGAATTCTTTAACAAATCAAACATCAAATCATATAATATTTATAATTTTTCCACATCTATTTTTACATTAACAAATTAATCTTCTTATTTACCAAAAAAAGATATTGAAAATGATTACTCTTATTCTATTTTTACTTTTTTTTCTATAAATTTTTAAGTTTTAACTCTACTTTTCCTTGAATTTTATCTCGCTAATTCTTCAATTTATGAAAATTATTCTTATTTATGTCTTTACATCTTTATATCTAATAATTTTTGAACTATAAATCATATATATTTACATTATTCCTTTTCATTTTATATTTTTTTCTATTTTTCTTCTTAATATTTAACTTTTTATTTAGTTTTTTAATACATTATTGATTTTAGAGTAATATCTTTTTTTTATTTATTATTTATTTTAATTCCAACCTTTTTGTTTTTTAAATTATTGAATTGTACAGCTTAATTATGTGATTTTTTATTAAATTATTTTTTGTATTAAAATTGTATAATAAATGATAATTTAGAATCTAATTATTTCCATAAATTTATAATATCATAATAAAAATCGTTAATATTAAAATAACAATAATGTAATAATAAATCTAAAGCTGCAATAATAGTTTATTTGTGATTAACTTTCTCTGTAAACTCGCCAAAATAATTATATAAATAAAATGAACTAATTTAACAGTATTAATCAATATTTAATTCATATTATTAATTTCTTATTTAACTCAATAATTAATGAAATTATAAATAATCTCTTTAATCATTATGTTACTCATTTTCAATCTAAATATGCTTACGAAAAAAAAACTTATAATTATCATTTGTAAACTAATTTATGCACTCATTCAAATCTAATACAAATAATTATTATTTGAAAGAAACATAAATTCTGTAATCTAAGTATTAATCGATATTCAATTTTTATGCTACTTCTTTTAGTACATGCATCGATTATGTATTTTTATATATATCTATTTTTAATCTATCTTGGAATATTATTATCTAAAATTAAAGGTTTATAAATTCTAATTTAAATTTTATCATATCAATTTTAAAAAATTATATAGAATTATTATTTAATAAAATATAATGGCTTTAAACATCCTTTAAAGTAAACTAAATTTTACTGTAAAAATATTTCAATTATAAAATTCTTTTTAAAAAAATTATCTAAAAAATAAAAAAATATAGTTGTATAGAATTTATATAATATTTTTTTTAAGCACCATATTAAATATGATATTTTTAAAATTTTGTAAGATGATTTTTTAAAAAAAACTTATATAATTTTTTAAAATACATCTATTTAGTGTGTTAATTAATTTGTTTGTTCATGAAATATACGTTTATTTTCAATATTTCTTAAAACTTTTTCTAATTCTGATAAATATTTTATATTATTTAAACTATTAACAAAAAAATCTTATTTTTTCATTTAATTAAGATAAAAATGTTTATTGATTCCGAGATAACGTAATAATTAATCACAATTTTAACGAATTTATTAATCTTTTAATAAAAACTATATATAATTTTATATATATATTTTCCTAAAATCTTATTATTTATAGTAATCTAAATTAAAGAAATTTCTAGCCTAATATGGACTTTAAATATGTGGATCTAATAATTAATTTATATATTACAGTGTATTCCTATGAACCCTTCTAATTAGTCAACAAAATTATTTTCAATAAAAATATATTATACACAAGAACCAATAGTTATGCTAATTATATATTACTTATGATCATTTTTTTTTATAAGACCAACGACCATAACTACCAATTAAATTTGTTTTCCTTTAAATGTATTTTTTTATAATGTTTCAATTAATTCAAACTTAGATTACTGATTTTCACTACAAAATGTAAATATTTCATTATTCGCTTAAATATCAAATATATTTTTAAAACAATTATTATCATTTTAGCTTATTATATATGAATTTTAATCAATTTTCACCATTTTATATACTGTTCTATATATATAAGAATCATTGACAATTAAAAACATATCATTAAAAAAATATAGTATAACAGATTTCTCATTTTAATTTGAAATTAAATTAAATATCTAAAATATCATATTATTTTACTCCTTCTAAAATAAATTTTCTATTTGGAATGCAGATTTCTAAATATTAAAAATCTTTTTATATCTTTATAATCTTTTATTCTTCTAATTAGTTATCAAAATTTATATTGTTATTTTTATTTATTTCTTAAATAGCATTAAAAACATCATAACTTGATTAATATAATACATCATCTTCTGTAATTCTTTATAAAATTTCACTATATAAATTCTTAATATGTATTAATCTATTTTTTAAATAAAACTACCTTTATACTGGCTTAACCAATAAACTTTCCATGTTTAATTATAAATATTCTTATTATTCATGCATTTTTTCATATTTATTTTTAAATGCATTATTATTATTAAATAATTCCTTTAATTGTTGTAAAGATTTATCATATCCTTATATATATGGTGAATAAATTATAAAAAATTTAATCTGTCGTCTTTTATATAATAAAATACTTAAATTCTTTATTAAAATTATCTTTATCTATTTCATCATTCTACTATCTTTAAATCAATTTTAATAACTATTAATGATAAACTTATAAATTTTCTATATTTTGAAAAACTATTTTTATTTGATCATCATTCAGTATATTTATACACTCTTCTTTTATTTTCACAATAATATCTAAAGCTTATAGATAACTTGTTTCAGTCTTAAAAAATTCCTTGTAAATAAAGACAACTTATTTTTAATTCTTTATCTATTTTTTTAATTTCTACACTCTTTTTTTTGCTTACATCTATCTAAATTTTGATTATAACATCACTATATAGTACTCTAAATTTTATTCATCTAAATCTGTTAATTCTTAATAATAATCTTCTTCTTATATTTAAGACATTATAATTCCAAAAAATGATATATTAAATTTTATATTTTATAAGAATAAAATTTAGTTTTTTTAAAATAATTTATTAGAAAATGTTTCTTTTAAATATCAATATTGACACTTCTAATATACAAATATCATTATAAAATATCGATAAAGAATTACACTTATGAAAGGATTTTTAATTAAATTTTAATATAAACTTTTAATATTATAATAATAATGAGTAAATAATAATTTAAGAATATTACTCAAGATTCTACAGACATTTATTATATATAAGATTTTTTGAATATATAATAAAAAGATGTAAAGTAAAGCATAGATCTTTAAAAATATATAAGTTCAAGATCTGTTTTTGGAAGATCAAAATAAAATACATATAAAAATTTTGAAACAATATATAAGAAATAAAAATTTTCATAGAATTAAAAATAATAAGAATTTTCTAATTAAATATAATCATAATAAATAGTGTAAAATTAAATTTAAGGCTAAAAATAAAAATATTAAGAAAGTCTTTTAAGATAATAAAATAGGGAATATAAAAATAGATTTAATAATTATCATTAAGAAGTAATAAAGCAATTATCAAATAAAAATATAAATGAATTATAAAAAGAAGAATAGAAAATTTAACAAGAATTTAAATAGATAATAAATGTAAATTAAATTCCCTTATAAAATAAGAATATTGATTAAAAAACAATTAAATATCATAAATCATTATCCGTATAAGAAAGAAAATAGGATTAATCGCCAATGAATTATGAATAATATTTTGATAATAAAAAAAAAAATCTATCATTTATTAATAATGTAAAGTATTTTAAATTTTTTAAAGGAATAATAATTTAACGAAATAATATTCATAAGTATTTAATTTCAATCCATATATTACTAAAAATATCATAACTATGGGATAAACATATAAAGATGCTTAATATTTAAGAAATAAAATGATGAATATTAATCAAAATAAAATTAAACACATTTAAGATTATAAATGAATTATTATTTCAAAAATACTATTCATAATTTTATTGCTTTATGGTTTATGATAATATTTTAGAATTTTTAATTTTTTTATTAAATATTTATATTAATACATATTTCATTTTTCTCCTTTGTGCCCCTAATTTACAATGAAAAATTTTGAAAATGATTTGTTGCTTCCTTTTGAAAAAAGCTTTAAATTCCTAAAAATTGTATTTGTGTGACAGTGTAATTATATTAACAAATTATATTAATAATATAATTTACAAATCATTATTAAATGATTCTTAAATGATTATTAAATGATTATTAACTAGTGTTAATTTGAAAAATTTCTGAATTTTAATATAAAAATTATAACTAATTTATATTAATGGCAAATAGATACAAGAACTTACAATTAAATACTTTAAATTAAGTATTACTTCCAAAGTAGTAAATAGACAGAATAAGGGTGATTTTTAAAATAAAATTAGAATTTCACATAATCATGTAGAAGTAACATATTAACTGATGACTAATAAAATGAAAATAATTTGAAAGGCAGTTAATATTTAAAAGATAAATTCAAATTAATCGATACTCATAATTAAAATACGTCATAAAAAAAAGAGAAAAAAGACAGAAAATGGAATATGTCAGTAATTATAAGTAATATTAAGGAAAAATAGTTAAATGAGGTTGATGAAATTAAGATGATGAATTAAATTGTTAAAGCTGCAGAAGTGGATAGAATAAGATAGAAACAATTGATTGATAAAAAGGAGTTCAAACATGAGAAAATATAGATGGAAAAAGATTTAGATGTCATGGGTGAAATTAATAGATTAAAAGACATATTTAATGAAAATGTTAAATATTAATAAACTAAAAGTTTATAAATTTAGGGTATTATATTTTTAATTAAAGACTGTAATGTCTTAAAAAAATAAATAAATCAAAAAAATATATTACATTTCTAAAAAGAAGAAGAAAAAGAAATTGAAAGACAAATTGAAATTAAAAAATTCTAATAAAGTTAAGTTGATGATTAATAATAATATAACGTACATTTTTTATATAAATAGTAATAAAAAAATAAAAATATGAAAAATTTAAATCTTCTTTCTGAATAATATTCTAATATTTAAGAATTTAGAGCATAAAATAAAGAAAAAGATCAATAGGAAAATTAATAGATAAAAGAATATATTGTGTAAAAAAATGAATTTGACAATCAAAATTTAAAAGAAAAATAGTATAAATATAATATTTTAGAAAAATGAAAGAATTAAAAGAAAAATAACTTTAAAGAATGAGAGATTTACAAGCTATAAGGGTATTTTTAAATAAAAAAAGGCTTAAAATTAAAATCCTGAAAAAGATTTAGAAAAAAGAATAGAAAAAACAATTTAATAGGAAGAAATCAATTATCATTTGAATTTAGAGAAAAATTAAACATAAAGAGTAAGAAAAATTTAAGATTTATAAGATGTATTGTCTTCTTAGGTAAGTTAGAGAAAAATTAAATAAAATATTGAATAAGATGAAAAAAATCAAGATTATTCAAATGTAAATTTAGATTATTAATCATATATTAATATGGAAAATTAAAAAAAAAAAGTAATTTATTATAAAAGTAGGATAAAATCATTTAAAATAAGTTTAATTAAGAAGATGTTTTAAGTCAAATCAAATCAAAATAGAAATTTTAAGAAAATCAAAAATATTAAGAAAAACAAGATGCAAATAAAATTATGGAAAAATATAATTAGTATAATGATATATTAGACAATTATAAATAATAATAACTTTAATATATCGAAGGATAAGAATCATAGAAAAATATCTTAGCACATTTCAAAAGAAAAATTTTGTGATAAATTATAATTATTATAAATATAATTTATTGTTAAAAATTAATATAATATTGCTTATTTTATAACTTTTTTAAAAGATGAAAAAAAAAGCAATTGAGTTAAACTATAAAAATAATTTTATTCCTTCTGATTTGTAAAAATAGCCTTTGTCTAAAAAAAATACTAAAAATGAGAATTTTAAAGTAATTATAAGAGTTAGACCTCATATAGAAAAAGATTAATTAAATGGAAATTTTTTATCAACTGTATTTTAATTAATTTAAAAGACATAAGTAAGCTCAAATAACAAAAATATATAAATAAATGAATATCATAATTAAGATTAAATATAATTTGATAATATTGATGAATATTTATAAAATAAAAGCAATTTTTATTCGCATTCCTTTAATTTTGACTATATTCACGATTAAAATACAACTTAGAGTGAAATTTATGAATATTCAGCATTACCAGCTATTTAATCTGTTTTATAAGTATTTTCTTTTATCATAGGGCTTTAATGCTACAATTTTGGCCTATGGACAGACAGGAACAGGAAAAACACATACAATGGAAGGATTCAATTATACTTAAATTAATGATGAAAGAGGCATAATTCCTAGAACAACTGATGAAATTTTTAATCATATTTAAAATTTCAATGAATCTTAAGTAAAAATACTGAATTTTAGACTACATTTATGATAAGAGCATCATATTTATAAATTTACAATGAAAATATTTAAGATTTATTAAAAAAAGACAATAATAATTTATAAATTAGGTAAAATTTAATAATATATATTAATTTAACATTAGAGAAGATAAAAAAGGCATTTATATTGAAAATTTAACTGAATGGGCTGTTAGAACACCAAATGAAATCTATAAATTAATAAAAAAAGGTTCGTATAGCCGAATTACAGCTGAAACGCGTTAAAACGATGTATCATCAAGAAGTCATGCAATTTTTTAAATAATCGTTGAGTAAATGAATACTGAGGATAAATAAAAAAAGATAAAAGTTGGTAAATTGAATTTGGTTGATTTGGCAGGTTCAGAAAGACTTACCATAATGTGTGGAAAAAGTCATCGATTAGAAGAGTGTAAAAAAATTAATCAATCTTTATCTGCTTTAAGCACTGTAATTTAGGCTTTAACTGAGAAAAAATAAGTAAGAAATCATATTCCATATAGAGATTCAAAAATAACTCGAATTTTATAAGACACTCTAGGAGGCAACTGTAAGACTACACTTTTAATTATGATATCTCCAAGTATTGTAAATTTTGCAGAATCAGTATTTATTGTTTATAATTAGTTATCTACACTTAAATTTGCTAGTAGAGCCAAATTAGTTAATAATTAGCCCATTATTAATGAAGATATTGATAAATAAGCATTAATGAGAAAATATGAAATTGAAATTTCAAATATGAAGAAAGAAATTTAAGAAAAAAACCAAATTTTAGTTGATAAATCTAAATTATTTTAAGTAAAAAATTCATATTTAAAGCTATAAGACGATAAAAATAAAGCAGAATAAGATAAATTTGAAGTATAAACATAATTACTTTTAAAAACATAAGAATTTGATTATGAAAGATAATAAAAATAAATTTTAGAGGTAAAAATTAATTATTTGAAATAATAATTTATATTAATATTTTATAGTAATAAATTATAAACTTTTTATAAATGATAAACTAATTTAAACTTTTTATAACTAATAATTTAGTAATTAATTAATTTAGTAATTAATTAATTTAATAACTAATTAATTTTATAACTAATTAATTTTATAACTAATAAATTTTATAACTAATGAATTTAATAACAAATAAAATCTATAAATTTAAAAATAAAGTAAAAATTAAAAAAAATGGATTCAAAACTATTAATTGGTGGTCGTAAAATAGAGGATACTGTATAATTTCGGAGTGCGTTATTTGAGTAATAGAATATAATTCATTAGTAGTATTCTGAAAAAATATAGTTGTTAGAGTTAGAAAGAGAGACAATAAAAGATGATAAATAATAGATAGATAGATACAAATAATTATTATTGAAATAAAGAGACATAATGGTTTCAATGAATTAGAAATTAAATGAAAAGAACGAAAATATTAAATAATTACAAGAAGAAATAGAGTAATATAATAAACTATATAATTAGCAAAAAAATATTATAAAAGAAAATAATAATTAAATTTAATAATTTAAAAGTATATTAGATAATAATTTGTAAGTTTAATCCTTAAAAGATAATGTTTTATTTATATTTTTATAGATTGATTATGATACCTTTCTTCATTCATATAATTTAGAAAATAAATATTCAAGTATTAATGGTTGATTTTTTTTTATTAGATTTAAATAATTTAAAAACTTTAAAAAGTAGCTCAAATTTTGAAAATAATTAAGACAATATCATTTTAATTCAAAATTTAAAATCATAAGTTTAACAATTAGAAAATGACTTATAATATACATAAGAATTAAACAAAAAATATGTATAAGTTTTTAAATTTAAGGAAAAAAACTATGATTTATAAATCAAATTTTAAGAAGAAACATAATTTATATAAGAATAATAAAAATTCAAATAGTAATAAGATTATATAGAAAACTTAAATAAAAAAATATAAATTCAAAAAGACCAGTTATTAACTATATAAAATGTTAATAAATAGAATTGCTCATAAAATGATCTTCAAATGGTTTTAAATATAAAATGTAGTTTATAATTTTATATTAATTAATAAATAAATTATTAAATTAATAAATTAATAAATAAATTAATAAAGTAATAAATTAATAATAGAATAAATCGATAATATAATAAAAAATTTATCAAAAACAAACAACTCTAAAGTATTATAGGTAGTTGCTTAAGATCTATTATAATTATAAGAATTAATGTGTCATTATAAAAAGTATTTATATATATTAAATAAAGTTAATGTGAGAATCCAAATATATATAAAAAGTAAATATATAAAATTAGAAGTGAAAGATTTCAATTTGAGGAAGAAAATTATGATTATGAATGATATAGTAAAAAAATTGTCATTATTTATAAATTTTGTCTCATAGTTACTGTCTTTTAATTTCTGGTTTTTCTTTCAAAAATAATTTTTATTAATAGATTTTAAATTTATTGTCATAATATTATTTATTCAAATTTTTAACAGTTTAGGGTTATAATTATTATGAATCTTTAAATTCGCTATTCTTAGTAGATTTTATTTTATATATTTTGTCAATTTTTTTAAATAGAAAATTTGTTTATATTTCTAATCCTTTAATTTAATTTATGTATTTATTAACATTTGATGAAGATAATATTTTTATATCTAGATTATTACTAATTTTTATATTCTTTTTTTATTAATCTTTATTTTTATCTTTTATAATCTCGTTCATTTATCTTTATTTATTTATACACTGTGATTTTTTTAAAGGATCAATATATTCATATTCTAAATCATTTTTTTTAATTAAATTCTAGCTAATTCTTTTAAATG
>Ga0233399_1000629_pt1 | contig 13114 bp, 10 predicted proteins | sample 43DmetaG_FD_182698 | JGI IMG/M metagenome (GOLD analysis project Ga0233399, IMG submission 182698) | Seawater microbial communities from Monterey Bay, California, United States - 43D | ecosystem: Environmental > Aquatic > Marine > Coastal | place: USA: California | collected 2016-11-08 | reverse complement strand
AGTAACAAGTGTCGTATCTAAAAATAATTTAGTTACTGTGACAGCTGAAGATTCCAATGCAAAAACTATAACTTTTGAAGGAGATTATTGTTTAGTCTCTGTTGGAAGAAAACCATATACTGAAGGGCTAAACTTATCCTCTGTTGGTGTATCGACAAATGAAAAAGGCCAAATTGATGTTAATGAAAACCTTCAAACTAATGTAGAAAATATATATGCAATAGGTGATGTAATTAAAGGACCTATGTTAGCACATAAAGCTGAAGAAGAAGGTGTTTTAGTTGCAGAGCTTTTATCAAATCAAAAACCACACATAAATTACAACTTAATACCAAATGTGATTTATACTTGGCCTGAAGTTGCCTCAGTTGGTAAAACTGAACAAGAATTAAATTCTAATGGCATAGACTTTAAATCAGGTCAATTTCCAATGAGAGCATTAGGTAGATCAAGGGCTAGTATGGATATTGATGGTTTTGTAAAAATTTTAGCAGACAAAAAAACAGATGAAATTTTAGGTGTTCATATAATTGGAGCAAGAGCTGCAGATTTAATTGCTGAGGCCGTTACTGCAATGGAATTTAGAGCATCTGCTGAAGATATTGCCAGAATGAGTCATTCTCACCCAACTTATGCTGAAGCAATAAAAGAAGCTGCTTTAGCAGCAACTGAGAATAGAGCACTGCATATTTAAAAGATCGCCTTATTCATTTTGATTTTTATTTCCTTAAGACATAGATTTCCTATACTTCCTAACATGGTATGATTTATATCTTTTATTGGCTTAAATGTATTGTTTTTTATATTTTCAGATACTTCCATGTATGCATCTCTGAAAGAGTAACCATTATTAACTAATTCATTTAAATTTTCAACAGAATAAACATATTTATATCTTTTGTCATCTAAAATGTTTTTTCTAATTTTTATTTTTTTGATTGTAATATCTAGAATTTCAAGACATTTTTTTATTTCTATAATTGATTCTATTATTTTTCCTTTATAGAGTTGCATGTCTCTGTGATAACCACTGGTAAGATTTATTGAAATTATATTAAAATCATTAATTAATGATTGTAATGAGTTACATTTTGCTCTGATCAACTCAAATACATCTGGATTTTTTTTATGAGGCATTATACTTGATCCTGTTGTTATTTCATCAGGAAATGAAACAAAATTCAATTCCTGAGTCATATAAAAACAAATATCAGATGATAATCTGGATAATGTACTAGCTATTGAATTTATTGCTATTATAACTGATTTTTCTACTTTTCCTCTACTCATTTGAGCAGATACTACATTATATTTTAGATCTCCAAAATCAAGTTCTTTGGTTGTGAAATTTCTATCAATTTTGAAAGAACTTCCATATCCTGCACCGCTTCCAAGTGGATTTTGATTATTTATTTCATAGGCTGTTTTTAAGTAAAGAATATCATCAATTAAATTTTCAGCATATGAGGAAAACCATAATCCAAAAGAGGATGGCATAGCTACTTGTAAATGAGTGTATCCAGGTAGAAGTTCATTTTTATTTGTTTCTGCTAAATCAATTAATGTATTAAATAATTTAATGGTTAATTTTTTTATTTCATTAATTTCATTTTTTAGAAATAATTGAGTTGCTACTAAGACTTGATCGTTTCTTGATCTACCAGTATGAATTTTTTTACCAATGTTTCCTAATTCATCAATTAACAAAGACTCAATTTTAGAATGGATATCTTCAAATCCATTTCCAATATTAAAATTTTCTGATTCTATATTTTTAAAAATATTATTTAGAGTATTAATAATTTTTGTAGATTCTTCATCAGTTAAAATATTTATTTTACATAGCATTTTAGCATGAGCAATAGATGCTATAACATCATATTTCGCAAGATACATGTCGTATTTTCTGTCGTTTCCCACAGTAAATTCTTCAATTTTTTTATCTAAATTATCTTCTTTGTTCCAAAGTTTCATATTATTTTTTTAAAGTATTTTATTAAGAAGTTCTATGTATTTTATGATCGCCTCTTCGATTTCATTTATAAAAATAAATTCATTAGCAGTGTGAGATCTTTTGGAGTCACCAGGTCCGATTTTTATGGACGGAAATGATATTTTTGATTGATCTGATAGAGTGGGAGAGCCATATTTCTCAATACCTAAACTTTCAGCGGCTTTAACGATTACATGATTAGGATGAATTGATGATGAATTTAAATTTAATGATCTTGGAATCATTGAGCAAGGTGCTTTTTCAAGAATTATCTTATTAATCTCTTGATTTGTATAACAATCATTTATTCTTACATCAAGAACCATATTCACTTCAGATGGAATGACATTATGTTGGTTTCCAGCATTTATTTGAGTTACAGTAGATTTAACTTGGCCAAGAAATTCTGATTTTTTTTCAAAATTTAATTCTTCAATCCATTTTAAAACTTCAATCGATTTTAAGATTGGATTGTCACTGTTTTCATGAGCAGCATGTGATGCAGTTCCATTAATTTTTAAATCATAAACTATTAAACCTCTTTCAGCAACTGCCATTTTCATTAAAGTTGGTTCTCCAATTATTGCTAAATCTATCTTTGGCAATCTGGGTATAACTGAAGCAATACCATTTATTCCTGATGATTCTTCTTCAGCTGATGCAAGAATAATGAGATTATATTTTAAATTTTGTTTTTTATAAAAAAACAGAAAAACACTCATTAATGAGACTAATGCTCCACCAGCATCGTTACTTCCTAATCCAAATAATTTTTTTTCTTTAATAATACTATCAAAAGGGTTTAAAGTATACCCAGAGTTTGGTTTAACAGTATCATGATGTGAATTTAATAATATATATGGTTTTTTTGAATCATGATATTTGTTAAAAGCATAAATATTATTTTTATACTTCTTTGAAATTATATTATTTTCTTGAAACCAATTTTGAATTAATTCAGCAGTTTTATCTTCTTTAGTTGAAAAAGATTCAGTTTGAATTAATTTTTTTAATAGTTCAATAGATTTTAATTTAAGTTCTTTCATTAGAGTGTGATTTTTGTACAATTATCAATTGAGTTTATAATATCCATATCTCCTATATAAATGTTATTCACTCCATTTTCTAATGCATTAAAACAGTTTTCTAGTTTGGGTATCATTCCATCACTTATTATTTCTTCTACAACAAGGTTTTTAAATTCTTTTTTGGTTATATTTTTTTTAATACTAGTGTTAGTGTTTGGATCCATTAACACTCCTGATTTATCAAAGCAATATTTTAATGTAACGTTAAAATACTTTGACATTGCTATACCGATTTCAGAAGCTATTGTGTCAGCATTAGTATTTAAAAGTTGTCCCTTATTATCATGAGTAAGAGAACAAATAGCAGGTGTTAAATTTGAGTTAAGCAGATTTAATAAAAATCCATCATTAACTTTTTCAATGTCACCAACAAAACCATAATCAATTTTATTTACTTTTCTGATTTTAGATTTGATCAAATTTCCATCAGCTCCTGACAAACCAATTGAATTACAATTTAATTTCTGAAGCTTTGAGACAATTTTTTTATTTACCAATCCTGCATAGGTCATAATAGCGATATCTAATGTTTGAGAATCAGTAATTCGTCTTCCATTAATCATTTTTGGTATTATACCAAGCCTAATCATATAATTAGATGCAATAATACCACCACCATGAACAATTATTTTATATTCATTAATTCTTGAAAAGTTTTTTAAGAATTCATCAAATAAGACTATGTCATTTAAAATAACTCCACCAACTTTTACAATTGTTAATTTAGTTTTCATTTTTTAATAGTTTATTAAGTATAAATTGAGTTGCATGAGTTCTATTTCTGGCTTGATCTATTGAGATATTATTCTTTGATTCTAATACTGAATCAGTAACAATCATATTTCTTCTTACTGGCAGGCAATGCATAAAAAAACCTTTATTAGTTAAACTCATTTTGTTTTCGTCAATAGTCCATGAATTATCATAAATATTTACTTTTCCATAATCTTCAAAACAGGACCAATTTTTAGCATATATAAAATCTGCATTTTTAAACGCATCATTCTGCTCATGTACGATTTTATATCCATTTGTAATTTTTTTATCTAAGTTGTATCCAAGTGGATTAGCAATAGTTAAATCAAAATTACACAGCTTACACATTTCAATAAAAGAATTAGCAACAGCATGGGGAAGTGCTTTAGGATGTGGTGCCCACGTTAATACTATTTTAGGTTTTTTTACCCTAGTCATCTCTTTAATAGTTACTGCATCTGCTAAAGACTGCAGAGGATGACTTAAAGCACTTTCTAAATTAATAATAGGAACTGTTGAATGTTTAACAAATGAATTAATGACTTTGTCTTCTAAATCTGACTTTTTATCGGATAAGTTTGCAAATGATCTAATGCCAATAATATCACAATAGGTTGAAAGAACTTTTGCAGCTTCTCTTATGTGTTCAGCTTTATCGGAATTCATTATTACATTATCATCAAATTCAAGTTGCCATCCTTCATCTTTAATATTCATACATATTGTTTTCATTCCTAAATTCATTGCAGCTTTTTGAGTACTCAGTCTTGTTCTTAAACTAGGATTGAAAAAAATTAAACCCAGAACTTTTCCATTATGATTGTCAAATTCTTTTATTTTATTTTTTTTTGAATGAACAATTTCATTAACACATAAGTCAAAATTGATTAGGTCGTTACATTTTATAAACTTTTTCATTTTACTTCTTCCTTTAAAGCGTTAAATAATATATCAATATGTGATTTGTTGATGTTTAGTGGTGGTAGAATTCTAAGGAGATTTTTATTTGCACTTCCTCCAGTAAATATTTTATGTTTAAATATTAAATTTTTTCTCAACTGTGCAGCTTCAAAATCAAATTCAATACCTAACATTAGGCCTCTTCCTTTGATTCTAACAACAGAACTGATTTTAGAAATTTTATCTCTAAAATATTTTTCCATTTGAATAGAATTTTCCAATAAATTTTCATCTTTTAAGGTTTTTAAAACAGCTAGAACTGCCGAACAAGCAAGATGATTTCCACCAAAAGTTGTTCCAAGCATTCCAAAACTTGAGTTGATATGATTTTTTATTAAAATTCCACCTACTGGAAATCCATTACCCATTCCTTTGGCCATGCATATAATGTCAGGATTTATATTATACTTTTGAAATGCAAAAAAATCTCCAGATCTTCCAAATCCAGATTGAACTTCATCTGCAATCAAACATGTATTATGTTTTTTACATTTCTTTGAAATATATTTTACGAACTCTACACTTGGTTGATCTAACCCACCAACTCCTTGTATTGATTCGAAAATAACAGAACTAACATCTCCCTTTGATATTTCTATATCAAAACTCTCCATATCATTAAATTCTATGAATTTCACATCAATTTTTTTATTTATTTCAGATTTAATTTTATTATTATCTGTAATACTTAAAGCAGCATTACTTCTTCCGTGAAATGAATTTTTAAATGCTATTATTTTTGATCTTTTATTATAGAATGAAGCAACTTGTAAGGCATTTTCGTTAGATTCAGCTCCGCTATTTGTCATAAACAATTTATAATTATGACAATTAGATTGTTGTATTATTTCATTCGCTACTTCTTTCTGTAAATCGTTTATTATGTAATTGGAATAAAATCCAATTTTATTTAACTGATTTGATATTGATTCAATATAATTAGGATGGTTATGTCCAATTGAAATAACGGCATGACCCCCATATAAATCAAGGTATTTTTCATCTTCTTTGTCATAAACATAACACATGCTACCATGAGAAGGTGTTATTTCATAGAGTGGGTAAACATTAAATAAATTCATAAGGTTGATACTTGCATTATATATTATTTTTAAAAAATTGAAGACTTTAATTTAAGACCTGTCATTTCTTCAAATCCAGAAATTAAATTCATATTCTGAATAGCTTGTCCAGATGCACCTTTAATTAAATTATCAATAATTGATGTAATTAAGATTTTGTCATTGACTTTGCTTACATGAAGAATACATTTATTTGTATTGATTACTTCTTTTAAACTGATTTCATTCTCTGAAATATGTACAAAAGGATGATTTTTATAATAGATTTTATATACTTCATTAATTTCTTCAACTGTAACATCAGACTTAAAATAACTTGTACAAAAAATTCCTCTAGAAAAGTTTCCTCTAACTGGGATAAAATTAATCGTAACATCATTACATATTTGGTTTAAATGAAGATATATTTCATTTAAATGTCTGTGATTAAAGACATTATAATTTGATACATTATTATTTCTCCAACTAAAATGTGTTGTTTTTGAAGGTACAACTCCAGCTCCAGTGCTTCCTGTTATTGCATTTGTATGAACTTCACCATGAATATATTTTTTTTCAATTGAGGGTATTAAACTAATTTCAATAGCAGTTGCAAAGCAGCCAGGATTTGAAATATTTTTTGCTGTTTTTATTTCGTTTTTATAAAGTTCAGGGAGACCATAGATAAAATCTCTTTTCTCATCATTTCCTATGAATGATTTTCCTATCCTGTAATCTTGACTTAAGTCGATTATCTTAGTTTTTCTATTAATAGATGTTTTTCTTAGAAATTCTTCTGATTTATTATGTCCTAAACAAAGAAACAATACATCACAATCTTTGATTTCACCAATAAATTTAATTTCTAGTTCACCAATTAAGTCTTTATGAATATCAACAACTTTTTTTCCTGTATAAGTTTTGCTATTTATAAAACTGATATCAACATTTGGATGATTAATAAGTAGTCTTATTAATTCTCCACCTGTGTATCCTGATCCTCCAACAATTCCAACTTTTATTTTATTTGTTATTGACATATTGATATATTTTATTTTGATTAGAAATAATTTTTATAAAACCTTTTGCATCTTCAGAAGACCATTTTTTATTTTCTTCTCCGTAAGAACCAAATTCTGAAGTCATTAAATCGTTTTCAGATTTTATTCCATTTAAAGTAAATCTATAGGGATACAAGGTTATGTAAACTTCACCACTAACATTTTTTTGACTACTTTGAAGAAAAGATTCAATATCTCTTAGAACAGGGTCTAAATATTGACCCTCGTGAAGATGCATTCCATAAAAATTAGATAGTTGTTCTTTTTGATATTGTTGCCATTTTGTTAATGTATGTTTTTCTAGAAGGTGATGAGATTTTATTATCATCAAAGGCCCTCCAGCTTGAAATCCAACTCTTCCTTTAATTCCTATAATACTGTCTCCAACGTGTATATCTCTTCCAATGCAAAATTTATCACATTCATTATTTATTAGTTCTATACATGTCACAGGATCATAAAATTCTCCATTTAATCCAACAATCTCTCCCTTTTTAAATGTTACAACAATGTCTTTTTTTTCTGATTCTTCTAGTTTTCCAGGAAAAGCTTCTTCTGGAAGTCTTAAATTGGATGTTAAAGTTTCATCTCCACCTACACTAGTTCCCCAAAGACCTTTATTAATTGAGTATTTAGCTTTGTCCCAAGAAATATTAACACCAGATTTCAATAAATAATCTATTTCATTTTGCCTTGATAAACTTGAATCTCTAATTGGAGTTATAATTTTTTTATTAGGAGCAAGTATTTGAAATATTGAATCAAATCTAACTTGGTCATTTCCTGCTCCTGTACTTCCATGAGCAATATGTGAAGCGCTGTTTTGATTAGCATATTTAACTATCTCTATCGCTTGAATTGTTCTTTCCGAACTCACTGAGAGAGGGTAGGTGTTATTTCTTAAAACATTTCCATAAATTAAAAATTTAATAATTTTTTCATAAAATGAATAAACTGAATTAATTGAAATAAATGAATGTGCACCTAGTTTAAATGCCTTTTCTTTCATTTTTTCAATTTCAATAATTGTAAATCCACCAGTATTAATGTTAACTGCATGAACCTCATTCCCTTCCTTAGACAATTTTTTTAAACAATACGAGGTGTCTAATCCTCCACTGTAGGCTAATACTATTTTTTTCATTTAATTTTTTTTGGTTTGTATAACATTCCCGTACATAAACACATTTGTTTTTTTGTTCTTATTAAAACATCATAATTTTTACAAGTTTTACATCCTTTCCAAAACTCCTCATCATCAGTTAGTTCTGAAAATGTAACAGGTTTGTATCCTAATTCATAATTTATTTTCATTACTGGAAGACCAGTGGTAATTCCAAATATTTTTGAATTAGGATATTTTTTTAATGAATGTTGGAAGGTTAGTTTTTTGATTTTTTTTGCTAATCCTTTCCCTCTAAATTTTGGTGCTACAATTAATCCTGAATGAGCAACGTATTTTCCATGTCCCCATTTTTCGATATAACAAAAACCTGCAAATTCATCATTTTCTAAAGCAATAACTGCATTATTGTTTTCAATTTTTTGTTTTATATAACCTGGAGATCTTAATGCAATTCCAGTTCCTCTAACTTTAGCAGAAGAACTAATTGTTTCAGATATTATATTACAATATTTTATATGCTTCGAAGAAGCTACTGTTATTTTCACTATGTATTTTAAATTTTAATTAAGATTGAATCGAAATGAAACTGGACACACCTAGTTTCTTAAATAGAGTAATACCCGAATGGGCGGGCACGGCGGGGAGCCGGAGCAGTAAATAATTTATTATTTATTCTATTTTCAAAATTCACTATGCAAACATCTTTAAAAAAAATTAAAGAAACAAGCGTATTTTTAAAAAAACAATTAATTAAATTTGAAAAAAAATATATTGTCACGAATTTCTAAAAAATTTAAATCAAAAGATTTAAAAATATTTCGAGAGAAACTATTAATTTGGTCCAATACCTTTTCAACTTCAACTTTTTTAAATTCGAACAATTACAATACTGATATTGGAAAATATGAATGTATTTGTGCATCTGAAATATTTACTAGTACACCCTTTACTTTAAAAGATTCAACATTAAAGCTTCAAAATTATATTGATAAAGTTAATGATTGGATTTTTGGATATATAAATTACGATTTGAAAAATGAAATAGAATCACTTGAAAGTAATAATTGTGATAATTTTAATTTGCCTAATCTTTACTTTTTTCAACCTAAACGTATATGGATTATATACGAAAATCATATTGAAGCTCATTATATAGATTCAAAACAAATTGAAATTGATTGGATTGAAATTAATAATATAAAAATTCAAAATAGAACACTTGATCACTTAATGCCAAATCTCAATCCATCTTTATCTAAAAAACAATATGTAGATAAAATAAAGACTTTAAAAAATCATATATATCGTGGAGATATCTATGAAGCTAATTATTGTTTTGAGTGGTTTAGTGAGAACGTAACAATAGATCCTCTATATGTCTATAGAAATTTAAATAGAATTTCACAATCTCCAATGAGTGTTTATTTTAAAAATGATAATTTATATTTAATGTGTTCTTCTCCAGAAAGATATATTAAAAAGAAAAATAATAAACTAATTAGTCAGCCAATAAAAGGAACAAGTAGAAGAGGAGTTAACAATGTTTCAGATTTAGCTTTTAAAGAAAATTTAAAAAAAGATCCTAAAGAACGTTCAGAAAACATAATGATAGTTGATTTAGTTAGAAATGACATGTCAAGGTTTTCTAAGGCTGGATCTGTAAAAGTTAAAGAACTTTGTGAAGTCTATCAATTTAAGCAGGTTCATCAGATGATCTCAACAATTGAATCTGAGCTTGTAGATGATATAAAAATCAACACGATTATTGAGGGTACATTTCCGATGGGAAGTATGACAGGAGCCCCAAAAGTGGAGGCTATGAAAATTATAGATGAACTGGAAGTAACAAAAAGAGGATTGTACAGTGGAGCAGTTGGCTTTATTGATCCTAACAAAAACTTTGATTTCAATGTTGTTATTAGATCATTAATATATGACTCATACTCCAAATATTTATCATTTCACGTTGGAAGTGCAATAACATCAAAGTCAATAGCTGAAAATGAGTATAATGAATGTTTGCTAAAGGGAAACGCAATGATTCTAGCTTTAACTTAATTAGTAAATATTTTTAATGTATTATTGCTAGTAATGTTAAAAAAATTAGAAAATCACATAAAAATTAACTTTTCTAAAATTAAAGGGAAAAAACTTTTAGTTTGTGTTAGTGGTGGTATAGATAGTATGGTTCTTTTACATCTTCTTGAAAATTTAAATTATAATCTTTCAGTGGCACATTGCAATTTTAAATTAAGGGGATCTGAAAGTGACAATGACAGTATTTTTATTGAAAAATATTGCAAATCGAAAAAAATAAAATTTTTTAAAAAGGAATTTGAAACTAATATTCCAAAATATTCAGTTCAAATGTCGGCTAGAAAACTTAGATATGAATGGTTTTATGAAATTATCGAATCAAATAAATTAGATTATATAGTAACCGCCCATCACATTGATGATTCTTTAGAAACCTTTTTAATTAACACCTTTAGATCCACAGGAATTGATGGTTTAACTGGAATAAGTTCATTTAACAACAAGATTATCAGACCATTATTAATATTTTCAAAGTCTGATATAATTAATTATTCAAAACTAAATAATATCAATTGGAGAGAAGATTCTTCAAATAAAAAAAATGATTATTTAAGAAATAAATTAAGAAATCAAGTTATTCCATTAATTAAAGAAATAAACCCATCCTACATTGAAAATTTTTCAAAAACTGTTAGTCATTTAAAAGAAGACAGTCTATTGATCCATGAATTGATTTCCATATTTAAACAAGATTACTTTAAACATACTAAAGACTGTATATCAATCAATAAATCTATAGTATCTAATTTATCTGATACAATGATTTTTAAACTTTTTTTTGAATATGGATTTAGAAGCTCAAAAGAAATTTTAGATTTATGTAAATCAAACTCTGGTAAAATAATATATTCATCAAAGTATTCTATTTTAAGTAACAGAGCTGAACTTTTGATTAAAAAATTAGAAATAAATCAAAGCGAGGATTATTATTATATAAATTCTAAGGATAATAATTTTCCAAAAAATATAGAGATTATTGAGGGAGATTTCATAAAATATGATAAAAAATCTTTATATCTTGACAAGGATCAACTAAAATTTCCTTTAAAAATAAGAAAATGGAATAAAGGGGATTATATTTATCCAACAGCAATGAACGGTAAAAAACTAGTATCAAAGATTTTTAAAGACAAAAAGTTGTCGCTTTACGATAAGGCCACACAATGGATATTAGAAGATAACGAGCATATTTTATGGGTAATTGGCATAAGGTTTGATAAAAGAAAGTATATGAAAGCAAATTCAAATTTTAAAATATCATTAATTGAAAACTAAGTTTCTTTATTTTATTCTCATTATTTTAAGTGAGTTTGTTTTTTCTCAAAATCCTGTGAAATTTGAGACACAAGTAAATAGTTTAGGGAAAGATAAATTTGAATTAGTTACTAACGCTACTATTGAAAAAGGATGGAGATTGTATTCTCAGAATCTTCCAAAGGGTGGAGCTATTCCAACTGAATTTATATTTGATAATTCTTCTTCATTTGATTTATTAGGATCTACTAAGGAATCTAAATCAATTTCAAAGTTTGATCCTATTTTTAATATGGAGCAAACTTACTTTGAGTCTAAGTCAACTTTTACTCAAGAAATTTTGTTACTAAAAAAAATTGAAACTATTAATGTGAAAATTGCATATCAAGCTTGTGATGATATTGTTTGTATTTTTAGAGAAGCAGATCTTGTTTTTAATATTGATGGATCAAAATTAGAAATAGAAAGTGAAGATTTGACTTCTTTAGTTTTTAATGAAACCAATCCATTATATGTTGAATTTAAAGACAAAGAACTCTTATCGACTGTGAATGACTCATCAAATTCATTTTCATCAAATTCATACTTTAATTTAATGATACTTGGATTTATTGGAGGTCTTTTAGCGCTTTTAACACCTTGTGTATTTCCAATGATTCCCCTAACAGTTTCATTTTTCTCAAATAGTAGTTCTAAATCTAATTCTAAGTTTAATGCATTTTTATACGGTTTTTTTATCATAAGTATTTATTTAGCACTTAGTGTTCCTTTTCATTTTCTAGATTCAATTGATCCGGAAATTTTAAATAGTATTTCAACTAATGCTACGTTAAACATTATTTTCTTTATCGTATTTATTTTGTTTGCCTTCTCATTTTTTGGATTTTATGAAATTACTGTTCCCTCAAGTTGGATTAACTCAATTGATTCTAAGTCTAATTCTATAGGTGGTTTTATTGGTATATTTTTTATGGCATTAACTCTTGTTTTGGTTTCTTTTTCTTGTACTGGCCCTATTTTAGGTTCTTTGTTGGTTGGATCAATATCTTCTCAAGGGGGCGCAATACAATTAACGATTGGTATGCTTGGTTTTGGATTAGCACTTGCCTTACCCTTTACTATTTTTGCTTTGTTTCCAAATCTTTTATCTTCTTTGCCTAAATCAGGCAGATGGATGAACACATTTAAAGTGATTTTAGGATTTTTAGAATTAGGATTTGCATTTAAATTCTTGTCTAATGCTGATTTAGTTGAGCACTGGGGGCTTATAAAAAGAGAGATTTTTATTGGAATCTGGTTTTTAATATTTTTATTAATGTCTATTTACATGTTAGGATTTTTTAGATTTCCTCATGAAACAATGAAGTTAAAAAAATCAAGGTTTAATATTTCTTTGGGTTTTATTTTTCTAGGAACAGCTGTTTATTTATTTCCTGCTTTATTACCATCTGGATCAGATAAGGCCAGGTTATTAAGTGGTTTTAGTCCTCCCTCATTTTATTCAGTTTATTCAAAATCTAATGATTGTCCTTTAGGTCTTAATTGTTTCAAAGATTTTGACTCTGGATTAAGTTATGCTCAATCTCAAGACAAACCTATTTTATTGGACTTTACAGGTTGGGCATGTGTAAACTGTAGAAGAATTGAAGAAAACGTCTGGACAGATCCTGAAATTTTTAAAATAATTAATGAAGAGTTTGTTTTAATATCACTTTATG
>Ga0233399_1000608_pt1 | contig 13363 bp, 11 predicted proteins | sample 43DmetaG_FD_182698 | JGI IMG/M metagenome (GOLD analysis project Ga0233399, IMG submission 182698) | Seawater microbial communities from Monterey Bay, California, United States - 43D | ecosystem: Environmental > Aquatic > Marine > Coastal | place: USA: California | collected 2016-11-08 | reverse complement strand
AAACCTATCAAAATTTGATTGATTTAGAAATTAATCAAGATTTTTCGATGGGTTATGCTAGTCATATTGGATTTAGAGCCAGTACCTCGATTCCTTTCTACTTTTTTGACTTAGATTTTGAAATTCAGACTCCGTTGCTTGTTCATCCTTTTGCATTGATGGATACAACTTTAAATGATTATATGGGTCTTACACCAAAACAGTCTTTAGGAAGAACAAAAGATTTATTAAAGGAAGTGATGGCCGTTAAAGGAACTTTTATTACACTATTTCATAATGAAAGTTTAAGCGGTTACCTGAGATGGAATGGATGGCAAAGAGTCTATGAAACCATGTTAAAAATGATTCATAAACATGTTAATTAAATACATTCAAAGAGAACATTTAGATGAGGAGAAATACAATGATTGTATCGAAAACTCAATTCAATCTAATAGCTATGCGTTTTCGTGGTATTTAGATATTGTTTGTGACAATTGGGATGTGTTAGTGCTAAATGATTACGAAGCAGTAATGCCAATTCCCAGGCGAAAAAAATATGGCATTAAATATGTGTACCAGCCATTATGGGTATTACAATTAGGAATTTTTTCTAAAGGTGATTTCACTCAATCTGATTTTATTTCAGTTGTCCAAAAAAGATTTCGATTTATTGAACTTCGACTAAATTTCAAGAATTTATTAGATACAGATAGTTTATATTTTATTGAAAAACAGTTTCAAGAATTAAAGTTAACTGTAGGATATGAAAAGATTAAAAAAGCATATAGGAGTGATCGTAAAAAAGATTTAAAAAGAGCTGAAAAATCTGAGTTAAGGATAGAATGGGGCGGAAGCCCGTCAGATCTTATCACACTCTTTCAAAATAATGTTGGAAAGAGAACACCTGAAATAAAACAACAAGATTATCAAAATTTAGAAACTTTAATTAATTTTTGCTTGATAGACGATTATGGAGAACTTTGTTTTGCATATCAGGGTGAAACGTTAGTTGCTGCTGCATTTTTCCTAAAACATCAAGAAACAGTTACTATTTTGTGTTCTTCAACAGATTTCTCTAATCGAAAAAATGGAGCAAATACATTTTTGATAGACGAAGCTATCCAACGCTATATAAATAAATATAAAACATTCAATTTTGGAGGCTCATCTATGCAAACAATAGCCAAGTATTTCTTTAGTTTTGGAACTCAAGAAAAGACATATCCCATGTTGGTGAAACGTCCTAAATTTCTTTAGACTGTATTATTACTTTAAATAATTTTTTGGGTAGTATTGGGAAATCAATGGATTTACTCTCTAATCCATTTGGGTAATAAATAGCACATAATGAGTTAGAAACATGATATAAGTTCGCTTGTTTCTCTTTTGGCAAACCATCTAAAATTCCAGCCAACACATCGTAACGAGTTTTTTCTGGATTTGCTGCATAATCATGCCAGACAACAATAGAGTCTTTGTGAACTAAATGAGAAAATACTTTTTCAGTATCATTTTTTACAAATTCGTATTTGTGATTTCCATCTATAAAAATAAGATCAAACTTTTTACCTAATACACTGAAATCATAATTTAATGTATTTCCAAAAAGATGAGTGATGTTATCTCTTTGTTTGGATAAAATTCCGTGAAGGTCTGCGTATTTTTCAGGAAGTCCCTCGGCCAAAATATCATCTTTAGATAAATTGAGGGTAAAGCATTCTTTAGCTGTTTCAGAAACATTGATAACGCTTTCACCTCGCCATGTGCCAATTTCAAAATATGAGCAATTAGGTATTTTTTTGGACAATGATTTTAATAAGGCAATATCTGTAGGTAATGATCCTCCACCTAAAAATGTATAATGATTTAATTCTGAAGAGTTTTCAATCAATTGTGAAATATCTGCTGTTGGTAATTGTAACAGGTTATTATGATGTTTTTTCAAGTATTTTTTCCAATGGAATTCACTATCCATAATCAGATTGATTAAGCGTGGGTTTTCAAATAATAAACCAAGACCTTTTATGAGTTTTTGAATCTTATTCATAACGATTTTTTCTGAAGAAATAAAGGAAGCTTAACCATGAAAGAATCCCGGTAAACCACATTAAAATTGCTGAAGTAATTGCAGCTCCTTTAATTCCATATAAAGGAATTAAATAATAATTACTTATGACATTGATTACAATAGCAATAGATATGATGTAATAATTGAGCTCTATTTTTCCAATAGAAGATAATAGGTTTCCAAACAATCCTCTAAAGATGTAGATTCCAACAATACCCATTATTAAAATTAGGAAACTATCGGCATAATCCATATACTCTACTCCAAAAATGTAAAGAATTTGTTCAGCAAAGAAGTAGCTAAAAAGTAAGAGTAAAATACTTACAACTCCAAAAAACAACATGTAATTCTTGATATATCTATTGATATAATCTTTCTGATGAATTTTTTCGGTAAAAGTTACAAAATCGGTGGTAATAAATACTCTTGGTAAAAATAGAAGGCTAAAAGGTATGATGGAAATATAACGATAGTTAGTTACCGCAACAGGGTCATCTATTAAATAACCAATCAAAATAATATCAATAAGTATAAGTAGTTGGGTAACTACACTTGATAATCCACCAAAAAAACCATATTTCCAGAAAGAAAGATTTGTGATTTTGAGGTTGTTTTTTATATGTAGTTTTACGTTTAATTTTTTGATAAAAAACAATGCCGTAAGTACTGGTGAAACAATCAAAGCAATAATATAACCCATACCCTGAAATAGGTAGCTCAAACCGAAAATCAAACCAGTAAGAATTATATTATACCAAAATTCTGTGATAGCATACAAACGATTTTTGTGTTGTAACCTAAATTGTATTTTGATAATTTCAAGAATAAAAACAGTTAAAATGCTTAGTGATAAAATTGAAAAATACCCATATGTTTTATCAAACTGAAAAGGGATAAAATACCCGATTCCAACTAAAACTAAAATGATTGCGATGGATGCAACAATACCTTTCTTAAGTACATAACTAAAAAGTTGTTGTTTTTCATCTTCAGATTTTAATAAAGCTCCATATCTAATTAGACTTTGATGCAATCCAAAACCACCAATTGGGATAATAAACTGAACAATACCATATGCAAATAGGATAACACCTAATTCTTTGGCTTCTATTAATTGAAGAGCAATCCAAGAACCTAAAAATGAAAGGACTCTAGCAGCCATTGTGGAAAAAAGAACATAGCTCCCAGATCTATTTATAAAACCATTAATATATTCTTTAATTTGTGTCAAATTTTATTTTTTTATGGCTTTAATGTAAAGTTTAGAAAAGGAATCACAAATTATTTCTGAACTAAAATTATCATTTGCATATTGGTGCATTTTTATACCTCTTGAAAAAGGGTTATTGAATATTTCTATTAGTTTTTGAAAAAGTTGATCTTCATTATTTGGTTCAATCAAAAATCCAAAATTCTTCGGAAAAAATTCCTGAATACCTCCAACATTTGTTGAAATTACTGGAATTCCACAGGCAAAAGCCTCTAGAATAACGCAGGGTAAATTCTCATAATTACTAAAAAGTACAAATACATCTGATTGAATTAATTGTTTCGGAATTTGTTCGTGACTTAATTGATCTATGAAATGGATTGTATTTTTTTTGAAGTTTAACTCATTTAGTAGTGCACTAAATTGATCTTTTTTTCCTCCAATAAATTTCCATTGAAAAGCATCAATACTGTTTTCAAGTTGCTTGGCCACACGTAACATTCCTGATATATTTTTATGCTTGTCTAGTAAACTAGAGATGTGAGTAATTGTAAATTTTTTAGTTGTTTTTTTTGCCGGCTTAAAAAGATGTGTGTTTACAACGTTAGGAATTATTTTATAGCTCCCTTTTAATCCACATTTTAGCATCGATTTTTTTAAATCTTTACTTACTGGACAAACCGAACTTGCATTTTTTGTTATTTTTTTTGATAAAACTCGTTCTAGCCAGGGCAATGATTTCCTTTCTCTCAAATGATATCCTGTCCAGTGTTCTGATATGATATAAGGGATGTATTTAAACTTTTTTAAATGAAGGGCAAATAGACCAAAAGGATATAATTTGTTGAGATGCACTACATCGAAACTTCCTATTTTCCCTAACACCTTCTTATAGGCATTCCAAAATCTAATTAATTTTATTATTGGATTAGAACTCTGTGGTACATAGGCAATATAGGTAAATAAATTCCCTTCTTTTATCACTTCAATTTCAGTTTTAGAAATATCAGATTTGGTAATAATATGTAATATACTAACGTTGTGTTTTAGATGAACACTTTGTGCATGCCTCATTATGAAGTCGCCATTTTGAGGAAGTACCGAAGACGGATACCATCCACATAAAAATAAAATATGAAGTTTTTTTTTCAAGAGTTACACCTTATCAAACAAATATATAATAAGTTAAAACATATTAACCACTAGATTATTATATTTACTAGATGAAAATACAACATGTCTTTTTTGATTTAGATCATACCCTTTGGGATTTTGAAAAAAACTCAGATTTAACATTTAAAAAAGTTTTTAAAATCAATAACTTACAAATAGACCTAAATTCATTTTTAGAAATTTATAAGCCATTAAATTTAAATTTCTGGAAAAGATATAGAGAAGAAAAAGTAACAAAGTCAGAATTGAGGTATGGTCGTTTAAAAGAAACATTTGATGCAATTAACTTCGAAGTATCCGATGAGCTAATAAACCTAATTGCAGATCAATATATTACACATTTAGCTGATTTTAATTTTTTATTTGATGGAACATTTGAAATCTTAGATTATTTAAAAGAAAATTACAAATTACATATTATCACAAATGGTTTTGAGGAAATTCAGACTAAAAAAATGATTAACTCCAATATTTATCATTATTTTGAAAAAGTAATCACCTCAGAATCTGTTGGTGTTAAAAAGCCCAATCCAAAAGTTTTTAACTATGCATTACAGATGGTAAAAGCTACCCCTAACGAATGTATGATGATTGGGGACAATTTAGAGGCAGATATTCAAGGAGCAATTAATTGTGGAATTAAAGCAATACATTATAACTCAGAAAATTCAAATTCAATTCCAAAAAATATAACATCAATTTACAACCTATTAGATTTAAAAGAATATCTTTAAAAAAATTATTTTTCACTTATGAGATTAAATTTAAAATTAATCCCCCTGAAAATAATTATTTGTATTGCTTTTTTTGTATCATGTACAAACAATCTAAATTTTGATAATATCAATTTTGAAATAGAGCCTGAAGTTACACTACCAATAGTTTTCCTCAAATTAGACCAAAGAGATTTTCTTGACGAAAATAATCAAGAAATAACTGTTATTTCAGATATTACAGATTTTAGAGTATTAAATAATACAGTTGTAAAAGAAAACTTAGTAGAATTAGCTATTGATTTTGAGATAGAAAATAGATTCAACAGATCTTTTTTAGTAAATTTTATTTTTTTAGATGAAGATGAAAATATCACCTATAATATAGATGATTTTTTAATCAATGAAGGAGATTTAGATTATTCAAGTACAAGGTCTATTCTTATAGAAACTACTCCAGAGTTTTTAAACTCATTAAAGGTTAGAGTAGATGTTTTTTTATCTCCCTCGTCAACAATTTTAAACCCAGATATTGAAAAAACATTTATGTTTCGATCTTCAGGTACTTTTTATATAAAGTATTAATATGATAAGAAAAATAATATTTCATTTCTTTTTCTTAGTTGCAATAGTTACGCAAGCTCAGCAACGCTTGGCTTTTTCATTCGGAGAAACTCCACAAACTTTGATGTTAAATCCAGGCTCAGAAACAAATTATAAAAGTCATTACGGTATTCCAATAGTATCTAATTTTCAGCTCACAATAGGAAATTCTGGATTTCAAATGGGTGATTTATTTTCGAATGACTCTAGAAGTTTTAATGAAAAATTTGAGAAAGTTTTAGATCAAATAAGCCCTAGTGATTATATAAATTTAAATACCAAAATTGATGTATTAAATTTTGGATATAGGTACAACAACAAAACCTACATCAGTATTGGTTTTTATGAAGAATTAGATTTCATAGCATATTTTCCCAAAGATGCTATTGAAGGATTATATTATGGAAATGATCCTTTTTTTAATAGACCGTTTTCTGTCTCTCAAGCGATTATGAAAGCAGATTTAATTGGGGTTTTGCATGCAGGAATCTCAAAAAAGGTCGATGAAAAATTAACAATAGGTGGTCGATTTAAAATTTATTCTTCAAGTTTAAATATAGAAACAAATAATAATTCAGGATCAATTACCACTACTACTAATAATATCAATATATCTCGTTTAACATTGCAAAATCTTGATGCAGGAGTTAGCACTTCAGGAGTAGACAACTTTACTCTTTTGGGTGGAAATCTTGGTGTTGGTTTTGACGTTGGACTTACCTATCATTTTTCACCTCAGATAGAATTTACAGGAAGTATTTTAGATCTTGGGTTTATAAAGCATTCTAAAAATACCAGAAATTTTACAGCTAAGGGAAATTATGTTTTAGATGGAATAAATTTTGAATACAATCCTGATGACCCAATAGACTATTGGAGGCAACTAAGGCGAGATATTGATGCAAGTGTCCTTACTGAAGAAACTAATAATGCTTATACTTCTTGGAGACCGATGAAACTTAACGCAGCACTAAAATATAGTTTTGGGGAAAGAAGAAATAAATTCTGTTACGCAAAAACCCGGAAACAATATTATTATAACTCAATAGGGTTTCAGATGCATACTATTATGAGGCCATTAAAGCCACAATTTTCTTTCACTAGTTTTTATGAGAAATCATTATCACAAAATATTCATACCAAATTTACTCATACTATAAATGATTATTCCTCCGCAATTTTTGGTGCTGGAGCATCATTGCAGCTTGGTAAGTTAAATATTTTCGGGGCATTGGATAATGTTTTTGGAGTCAGAGATTTGTCTACTGTTAATAATATTTCTCTTAACTTTGGATTTAATATTACAATAGATTAACCATGAAACAATTATCTTTTTTATTGTTATTTTTCTTTTCTGTATCTAATTTCAGTCAATCAAAAAACTCAATTTCTCCGAAATACATAATCGTTAAAAGCAACTTTGATTTTTTAAAAAAAGAGGATAGCTATAAAACCAGCTCTTTTACTAAATTTTTATTTAACAAAGCGGGTTTTAATACTTATTTAGATAATGAAAAGCTCCCCGATGAATTAGTTATCAATAGGTGTAATAGTTTATATGCAGATGTTAAAGATAAGTCTGGAATGTTTATTACTAGAAACTATATAGTATTGTCTGACTGTAAAGGAAGTATTGTATATTCATCAAAGAATGGTTTCAGTAAAATAAAAGATTTTGAAAGAGCATACAGGCAATCTATAAGGTCGGCTTTTTTATCCATTCAAAAGTTAGACTCTGTCTACAATTCATCTACTGTAGCTGCCATTCAAATAAACAATAAATATCAAGTTAAAAATAATAGTAAAAAGAAAGACAGAGTAGATGTTTTTAAGCCTACAGAAAAGCAAAAAAAAACACCAAGTTACCCCTTGTTGTATGCTCAAAAAATTGAGAATGGATATCAGCTTGTAAATACCAAACCAGCAATTAAATTTGTCATATTAAAAACTAATAATGAAAAAAAGTTTTTTATTCAAGATAAAAACGGAACCCTTGTAAAGTCTGGTGATTATTGGATAGCTGAGTATTATGAGGGCAATAATTTAATAACTGAAAATTATCTTATTAAATTTTAATAGTCATATTTATCTCCCCACATTTTTTTTAGCTCTTCCCTAAATTTGTTCTCTCTTGCATTGTTACCTGGATTATAAATTTTTGTTTTTATAATGGTATCAGGTAAAAATTCCTCATAAGTAAAATTATCCTGATAATCATGAGCATATTTATAGTTTTTACCATAATCTAGATCTTTCATTAATTTTGTAGGGGCATTACGTAAATGAAGAGGCACAGATAAATTGCCAGTTTCTTTTACAATTTTTTGCGCTTTATTAATAGCCAAATACGAGGCATTACTTTTTGGAGAATTTGCCAAATATACAGCACATTGGCTTAAAATAATTCTAGATTCGGGATACCCTATTACAGAAACAGCCTGAAAGGTATTATTGGCCAAAATTAAAGCGGTAGGGTTTGCATTACCAATATCTTCAGAAGCTGCAATTAATAACCTTCTAGCTATAAATTTTAAATCTTCTCCACCTTCAATCATCCTAGCTAACCAATATACAGCACCATTAGGATCACTTCCTCGAATCGATTTTATAAAAGCAGAAATAATGTCATAATGCTGGTCTCCAGCTTTATCATATCTAATCGTATTCTTCTGAATTTTTTCTAGCACCAATTTGTTAGTGATTGTTATTTTTTCTTCAATCCCAACAACTAATTCAAAAATATTCAACAACTTTCTAGCATCTCCGCCTGAAACTTGAAGTAAGGCATCAGTTTCTTTTAAGATTATTTTTTTAGTTGAAAGGATACGATCTTGTTTTAGAGCTCTTTTTAATAGTAAAATAAGATCACTTTTATCAAATGAGTTTAAAATATATACTTGACATCTAGACAAAAGAGCAGGAATTACCTCGAAGCTCGGATTTTCTGTTGTGGCTCCAATTAAAGTAATCCATCCTTTTTCTACAGCCCCCAAAAGAGAGTCTTGCTGAGATTTACTGAAGCGATGAATTTCATCGATAAATAAAATTGGATTTTTTGTAGTAAATAAACCAGGTCCTTTTTTTGCCTTTTCAATAATTTCTCTAACATCTTTAACCCCAGAACTAATGGCACTTAAAGTAAAAAAAGGTCTGTCGGATGAATTTGCAATAATGTTGGCTAGTGTAGTTTTTCCAATTCCAGGGGGTCCCCAGAAAATTAGTGATGGAAGAATTCCTTGTTTAATTAAATTAGTTAAAATTCCTTTGTCACCAACTAAATGTTGTTGACTTATATAATCTTTAAGTGATTTTGGGCGTACTCTTTCTGCCAAAGGTTCATTCATATCTATAAAAATAGTAAAGATTTATGACAGAAGTTGTTATTTTAGTAAATGGATTTATTTTTGATACAAATATATCATGAAAACTGACGCTTCACTTTCTTACCATAAAAATGTACTAGTAATTCCAGTAGTAACAATTTGTATTATTTGGTTTATTTATTGGTTAGAAATTAGGTTTGGATACAATTTTAATAAATATGGAATATTTCCTAGAAGTTTTAAAGGACTTAGAGGCATTTTCTTATCTCCTTTTATACATAGTGATGTGTCACATCTTTTTAATAACTCAGTACCTTTATTTGCCCTTATGGCTTCTTTATTTTATTTCTACAAAGAATTAGCGTTTAAAATTTTATTTTTTGGTGCAATTTTAACTGGTTTGTTATGCTGGAGTTTTGCGCGAGACTCCTACCATATTGGAGCTAGTGGCATTATTTATTTATTATTTAGTTATATTTTCTTTAGTGGTATCATTAGAAAACATTATAGGCTTATAGCCATGTCTTTAGTGGTTATTTTTTTATACGGAAGCATGATTTGGTTTATATTACCAACAGAAGATAGAATTTCATGGGAGGGACATTTGTCTGGTTTTTTAACAGGACTGTTATTTTCAATTTTACTTAGAAATAAAGGAATTGTAAAAGAGCAATATCAATTTTCAGAGACTGAATTTGATTTGCTATTTGACGAAGAAGGTAACTTTTCACCGGTGAATCACGATGAAAAAGGATGTGAATAAATTGACTTATTTTAGTAAAAAATTAAGATAAAATTCCTTCTAAGAATACCTATATTTGCATAAATTTTAACAAAAATCCTTATATATGAAATCAAATTACTCTAAAATTATTTTTTTTAGTTTGATGTGTATTTCTTTTTCCATGAAGTCTCAAACTCAGGCAGAAAGAGAAGTAATCGTTAAAAACTACGATATTTCTAAATTAAAAGCTCTAAGACTTAAGTATTCCAAAGATTTTAATGATGATAAAAACAAAGCCATGTTTCTTGCTAAGAAAAATGGATGGAAGATTAAATATATGGAAAATGGGTCTTATCATGAGTTAATCAGTGTCTCTGAAGAAGGAAAACCTATTTATTATAAAACAGATAATTTAGACGCATCAATTTCAACTAGAACAAATTTCTTACACAATAATGGAGGCTTAGGCTTAGATATAGAAGGTCAGGGAATGACAGCCCATGTATGGGATGGAGGTTCAGCCAGGCCATCTCATCAAGAGTATGACGGAGTAGGCGGAGATAATAGATTTTCTGTAGGAGATGACTCAGATTTAAGTTTTCATGGAGCCCATGTAACCGGAACAATAATTGCCTCGGGTTTTGTAAGTGATGCAAAAGGAATGGCTCCACAAGCTAACGCCATAGGTTATGACTGGAATAACGATTTAGCCGAAGCAGCCGAAGCTGCTCTAAACGGTATGTTAATTTCAAATCACTCGTATGGATTTAGAGCAGCAGATATACCTGATTGGTGGTTTGGCGCCTACACAATTTATGCAAAAGAATGGGATGAATTAATGTACAATTCACCCTACTACCTGACAGTTTTTTCAGCTGGAAATGATGGTTCTGTAAATACTACTAATTCAGATCCATTAGATGGGGAAAGTCAGTTTGATAAAATAAATGGAAACAAAACATCTAAAAATAGTTTAATTATTGCAAATGCCCAGGATGCGCAGATTAATGCTAATGGGGTTTTAGAATCAGTGGTAAGAAGTTCAAGCAGTTCTGAAGGACCTATGGATGATTTGAGAATAAAGCCAGATTTAATGGGAAATGGTACACAATTGTACTCTTCTTATGAAAGTTCTGACAATGCATATAATTCTATTTCAGGAACTTCAATGGCAGCACCAAATGTTACTGGGTCTTTGTTATTGTTACAGCAGTATTACAACGAAACTAACGGTGTTTTTATGAAAGCATCTACCTTAAAAGGGTTGGTTATGCACACTGCAGATGATGTAGATATTCCTGGACCAGATCCACATGTAGGTTGGGGTCTTTTAAATGCTAAGGCGGCTGCTGAAGCTATTACAGAAAACGGATTTGATTCATATATTTCAGAAGAGTCTCTATCTAATGGAGAAAGTTTCTCAATATCTGTTAAATCTGATGGTGTAAGCCCTTTATTAGCATCTATATCATGGACAGACAAACCAGGTCAAGTTAATACAGGAACATCAAATGACACAACACCTGCCTTGATAAATGATTTGGATATTAAAATCACTAAAGATGGTGAAAGTTTTAGTCCTTGGAGACTTACTGGTGTGTATAGTAATGAAAAAGCAGATAATACTGTAGATCCTTTTGAGAGAATAGATATAGACAACCCAGCAGGAGAATATCTGATTACAGTTACCCACAAAGGCACATTAGATGAAAATCAGGATTTTTCCATTATTGTTACTGGGGTTTCCTCTGATATTGCATTTAATACACCAACTTCATATCAGAAAGTTTGTTCAGATGACGATGCTGTTTTTGATTTTAGTTATATCCAAAATGCAAGTGGTACTACTACACTTACTTCAAACGGAGTACCCGACGGAGCAAACTTAGTTTTTTCATCATCAACATTAGAAACAAGCGGAGATTTTTTTGTTACCATAAATAATTTAGAAGGAGTTTTAGCAGGTGAATACCCAATAGAGATTATTGCAGATAATGGCAACGAAACTAAAAAAAGGAAAATTACATTAAAAATATTACATCCAGAATTTTCGAATTATGAACAAACCATTTCATCACCCACCAACGGTGTTAGAGGAGTTTCTGCTTCTTCTTTAAATCTAAATTGGACAGAAAATGTTAATGCAGAAAGCTATTTAGTAGAAGTTTCTAAAACTCCTTCTTTTAGCAGCACGATAGTTTCTGAAGTAGATAATAGTTTAAATTTTGATTTAAATAATTTAGAAAGTAATACAGTTTATTATTGGCGAGTAAGGCCAGATAATAGTTGTGGTATTGGGCTTTATTCAGAAGTTTTTAGCTTTCAAACCGGTATAACAGAGTGTACAACTTTTACAGGAACCGATTTTACTGATGCATCGATTGGCAACATTGATGTAGATGTAACAGCTTTTGTTCCAATACCAGTATCAATGTCTGGTAATTCAATTATTAATAGCATTACAGTAACAACGGATATTACTCATTCTCGTATAAATGATTTGATAGTTTATTTGCAAGAGCCACAAGAATTGGGTAGTAATAATGTTCTACTTCTTGTAGATCCTTGTGGCCCTTCTGCTGCTGATATAACTAATACTACTTTTGATGATAATGCTAATGCTTTTTCTTGTTCAAATGCTACCCCTGCTATATCAGGGACTATTGCCCCACAAGATAATTTATCTTCTACGGTTGGAAAAGAAGCCAATGGTACTTGGTTTTTAGCAATGTTTGATCAAGTAAGGTTTCAAGGAGGACAAATTAATGCTGCAAGCATGATAATTTGTACTTCCGAAGAAAACACAAATGTTCCAACATTTAGTTCCACAGATATTGTTTTGGGTGGTAGTGCATCATATACCATAACTACAGATAATATGAATGCTTCTTCAGATTCTGAAACAGATGAGGAGCAAGTGTATACTTTAGTTGTCAAACCAAATTTAGGCTCACTAGAGAAAGAAAGTACTTTATTAGCTGTTGGTGATACTTTTTCTCAAGCAGACATTAATTCAGGAAAGATTAAATTTGTAAACACACAAACGACAACCTTTACAGATCAATTTGTAGTAGATATTAAAAATAGTGCAAATGGTTGGTTAGGAAATCAAACAATATCGATTCAAGAAGATGTTTTAAAAACAGATCAATTTATGCTTAATAATTTTTCTTTTTGGCCAAATCCAACAAAAGATATTATAAACATAAAATTGAACAGTTTAAGTGATAAAAACATAGTTATTAAAATATTTGATATTCAAGGAAGAGTAATTTTGTTTTCAGAAGAACCTGTGGAAGGTTCTATCTTCACTAAAGAAATAGATACAAATAATATAGCTTCTGGAATATATATTTTGAGCGTGTCACAAGGTAATAGAAAAGTTGCCAAAAAGATAGTAGTATCGAAAGAATAGAAAATTTAATTTTTTAATCAAAAGCAGTTGCATTAGCAACGGTTTTTTTTTATTTTCCTATCCTAAAAAGGGTGATATAAAACCGACTTATTTAAGAGTTCATCAGAACAATCACTAAATAAGGGTAGTCAGTTCGATTATAATCTCATTTT
>Ga0233399_1000605_pt1 | contig 13433 bp, 9 predicted proteins | sample 43DmetaG_FD_182698 | JGI IMG/M metagenome (GOLD analysis project Ga0233399, IMG submission 182698) | Seawater microbial communities from Monterey Bay, California, United States - 43D | ecosystem: Environmental > Aquatic > Marine > Coastal | place: USA: California | collected 2016-11-08 | reverse complement strand
ACGCATGGGCGTTGCGATTCCTGAATCAATGCAATCCACCCCCGTGTGGACATAATAAAAATAATTTTTTTCCAATCAAAGATATATACACCCTCCCTCCCACATCAAACGGAATTTGGACTTTAGTTCAAATTGAGTCCTATTAAGAGGTATAGTTAGATTATGAAGAAGCTATTCCTACTCTTAATTCTATCCTTTTTCTCAGCTCAAAGTTTTGCGGGCTCGTGTCCTGATGGCAGTGAGCCTGTAAGGAGTATTTCTGCGGATGGAACTTATTATGTATTTAACTGTAGCGGTTCAGCAGACTCCTCTAATGAAACTTCAAGCACAAAGTCTAATGGACTTTTGCCAGACACACTTAAACAAATCAAAGTGGTAAAAGATTGGGAGCCCATTGCTGATTTTAAAGCATTAAAAGAATATGCTAAGCTGGTTCCAATCCCTGAATGGAAAAATAGAGATAATAGAAATTGTATTGAGAGATTTACGAACGTCAATCCATATCCCGCAGATAATACGTTACATGCAATCTGGTCGCATTGTCAAGCATACCTTCATGCAGTTTCTTCAACTAATCCACAAATAATAGGGGATATATTGCTGTCCTGGGCTTCAGCTTCAAAAGACCCAATGTTTGTTGTGCCTTTTGAGCATCCTGCACGTCAGGTTGCGGGCTATGCTCTTCCATCAACCATTGGCACATTTGCTCAGTTTTATGCAATATGGTATGACGAAATAGCATACACGCCAGATGAGCGTCAACGGGTAGATGATTACATGACTGGGAAACTACTACAGGAAAATTTTCCCCAAATTTACAAAGATGGTAAGGAAAATTTACCACTGAATAGATGCGATATCAATGATCTTAGTAGCGTTTATAGTGAGAAAACCGATACTGCTACCTGTGGCAATATCCGAAAGAAAGTAGCAGTGGGTGAAATTATGCTTGGCTTTAGATTAGAAAACCAAACTTTGTTAGATAAAGGGCATGATGACCTGTATGTCGTACATGCCTTTATTAATGAAGATGGTATCGATATCAATCTTGCTTCTAAGGGCGGTAATACAGTGAACTACTCTTGGGAATACACATACTACTCAAGTCTACTAGCAGAAATATATGATTCAGTTGGTTATGACTATCTTGAACATACGCTTCCTCGCGGGGCAAAAGTTCACGAGCATTTAAGCTTTAATTACAGGCTGTTAAAAGACTTTAAGCTGACTGCCCAATGGGCAAAATATGATACTGTGATGTGGCTTCCCTATAGTCAGATCAAGAATTTATCACAAGAGGAATATCAAAAAACTCCAAATGGGAGACTGGCTTATAGCTGGAAAGCCGGTGATAAAGAGTTTGTAAAAGCACATACTAAATTTGTTAAGCGGTATATGCCAGAGCTTTATACTTTTGATGTAAAAAATTATATGGGTATAAATATTGCTGGTTACAATTCCCGAGATGATTCACCAAACTTTGGTGTTCATCCCTACATGCTCCACATAAGCAATAACCCATTAGAAGAGAATTTAAATACTACAAAGATTGAACTTTTACGTCAAGCTAAGTTACAAGAAGAAATTGATCAATGTGCTAAAGCAACTTCTGATAGTGGGTTTAATGGTGAGTATGATGCTAAATGGTTTTTTCACAGTACAGGCTATCAGCCTATATTTAAAGGCGCAGAAAAACTTACCTTAAACAAGTGTCAGGGCAAATTTGAAGGCATTGGTGATTTTCAACCCTCAAAAGACCTAAGAAAAGATTTGAAAATCATGTTCGAGGAAAACGGCCTTATAAAGGTCTCTGGAGTATTAGATTTTGCATCCCAAGAGGATCCCAGGAATATTGAACTTAAGGGTAGTATTAATAGCGGAAAAATCAATGGTTTCTATGGGAGTGGGAGTCAAATTATAGTCGAGTTTTCTAAGAAACCAAAGCCATCAGAGCTCCTTGATGGTCGCTATAGTTTTGAATTGTTTCGTTATGCAGAGGATGAAGCTGACGAGATAGGCAATGGCATCATTAAAATATCCAATGGTCAAATAACTATTGATGAGAGTAATCGAAATTTGCAAACAGGAGATTCAGATTTTTATGATACTTTTATTGGTCAAGTTGATAAAAGTGGGGAAGTATCTGGCTCAGTTAAACTAGATATTATTAGTTCAAAAGAGCGCTCTGAATTTTATAATTTTAAAGGTCTTATAAGTGAAAAAATATGGGGAGAATCCCCTAATGAAGACTTTTTCAAAGTTTATATGAAACTAAAAAAGCAATAGTCTTTAGACTATCCTTCGCATATATATACTGACTTTGAAGGTACGGGGGGAGCCCCTCTCGACATCGGAGATAGATATATACACTCTCCCTCACACATCAAACGAAATTTGGACTTAAAATCCTTTTATGAGATTCGCACTTTTAAATGATAATCCTATTGAAGCGACTAAAGGAGCCTAAGGGGTATGTCCTATTATGTGAAAATGGCATTCATTTAAAACATAGATTCTAATTCCGATGAATGTTAATCTAACTAAAGATAATGACGCTCTTAATGGTGATATTTTTCCTACGTTCCTTAGGTATCTGATTCCCTCTATTCTGGGCTTAATTGCTATGACATCTTCCTCATTAGTGGATGGTATTTTTATTGGAAACTATGTGGGTATTACTGCTCTAGCTGCAGTTAATCTTATTATTCCAATAACCACTCTCCTGTTTGGCGTTAGTATGATGATGTCGATTGGTGGCTCAGTTCGAGGTGGAAAGTATCTTGGTGAGGGAGATAAGTCAGCTGCATCTTCAATTTTTAGCAAGTTGCTAATTTTTATGACTATCTATGGTATTTCATCTATTACTCTGACCCTTGTATTTGAAGAGCAGATATTTGCGGCTCTTGGCGCCACTAATGAACTGTTCCCAGTAATGAGTCAGTATTACCGCATCATCATTCCATTTGTCATTTTCCAGTTGATTATTATCCCTTTGTATTTCTTTATCCGTTTGGATGGCTTACCTAATCTTGCCGCTGTTGCGCTTGGAGTTGGCGCGGTAGTTAATATTACACTGGACTATTTATTTATTGCAGTTTATGGCTGGGGATTAACAGGCGCAGCCTGGGCAACAGGCATATCAGAAGTTCTGTCTCTATTGGTTATTATGTTTTATTTTTTTATGCCAGAGAGGACGTTAAGTTTTAGTTTTCGTCAAAACAACTGGATGGAAATATTCAAGGCGGCATACAATGGAATTTCTGAATTTATTAATGAAGTTTCTGGTGCTATTATTGCATTTATTTTTAATTGGATGCTTATTCAACGAGCTGGAGTTGACGGCGTTGCCGCAATTACTGTTGTAAATTATATGTTGATGACCGGCTTTATGATGTTCTTTGCAATCGAAGATACAAGTCAGGTAATGATTTCTCAAAATTATGGAGCTAAAAATGCACAGCGCACTAGAGCCTTTCTTAAAACTGCTTGCGTTATTGTTGCTTCATTAAGTTTATGTTTTATAACTATATTGCTTACAGCAAGTGAGTCTCTCATTTATTTATTTGTTGATGAGAAGGGTAGTGAACAGACTGTGATATTAGCTTTGGAATTTGTGAATTATGTTTGGCCAATTTTTATTTTTGCTGGCTTTAATATGATTATAACTGGGTACTTAACCGCTATTCATCTTCCTTTTCAGTCTGCGCTTTTAGCGATGAGTCGTGGATTGATTCTTCCGACTGGTCTTTTAATAATTTTTTATAGCCTACTATCCGATTTACGGTTTATTGCCGCTCTTTCAATCGCGGAAAGTGTTGCCTTTATCCTTGCTATAGCTTTATTTCTTCAATATAGTCCTCAAAAAGCCATATCAGCTGCCAGAGGTTAAGTATCTGAAAAGAATTCAGACTTTGAAGGCACGGGGGAGCCCCTCTCGACATCGGAGATAGATATATAATCCCTCCCTCACATATCAAACGAAATTTGGATTTCTATTTGAACTATAATTCAATTATGAAAAAACTGTTCCTACTTTTAATTCTATCCTTTTTCTCAGCTCAAGGTTATGCGGGGTCCTGTCCTGATGGTAGTGAGCCAATTAAAAGTGTTTCTGATGATGGAACTTATTTTATATTTAACTGTGGTGTTGAAAGCAATAAAACTTCAACATCAATCAATTCCTCGTCTTTATCTTCAGTCTCATCAGGTAATATTGAAAAAAACTTTGAGGTTGATAGTAATAGTTCACACACACTGCAATACAAGGATATTCGTGTAGATCGTCAAGCTTTAAAAAGTGATTGGCATGCTGCAATATCCTATCTTGATATAGATAATGATGGAGATACTGATATTTTTATTTCAGCCGTTTCTAAAGAAAATAAAAATAAAGAATCTGAAGTTTATTTACAAAACAGTTTAGGAAACTTTATTTTAGAAAGAGGTTTTATTTCAAATTCCCCTGGTCAGGTTCATCCAAGAAAATCAATTGTTGGTGATTACAACGGAGATAGTAAGAATGATATTTATTTAGCAGGCCATGGTTGGGATAAACCACCATATCCTGGAGAGCCGCCAGTTCTAATATTATCTAGCACTAATGGCTATATTTCATCGACTCTTGATGAATTCAGTGGGTTTCAGCATGGCGCTGCATCTGCCGATATTGATGCAGATGGAGATTTAGATATAGTTGTTAGTGACATTGAGTCAAATCGTGGCGTATCTATGCTCCTTAATGATGGTTTAGGAAACTTTACTCTTGCAAGTAATAAACTGCGAGAATTTAATGGACTTGGTGGATACTATACTGTTGAGTTAGTTGATGTAGATGAAGATGGTTATGTTGATCTGTTATTAGCTGGGCACGAGATGGATGGTGCAAATTCAACAATATTTTGGGGGAGTGGTTTAGGTGATTACAGATACTGGAATAATAAAACAGACCTTCCTAAAGTAGCAGGGTATGGTGTTATCGTTGATATAGATGTTGGCGATATTGATAGTGATGGTGATAAAGACATCATATTGAATCGAACCGGGTCTGGCAAAGGGCAATTCTATAAAAGTTATCAGGTACAAATTTTAAAAAATAATGGCAACAGAAGCTTTACTCAATCAAGCTTAATTATTGGCGAACCCGAAGATTACTGGTTTGATTGGATTAGATTATTTGACATAAATGATGATGGAAGTCTTGATATTGTTGTTGATGATGCATCCAGAAACCTAGTATGGATAAACTCTGGATCTGGGGTCTTCTCTAAAGAGCCAAATTCAGAAACAAGTTCACATACCCTTGAAACAAAAATTGAGGCTCAAAAAATAAAAACTGGCTATGAAAGATGGTCAGATGCTGCAATTTGTTCATGGCTTAATGCTAGAAATGGAAAACATCAAGGAACACTAGCTGAGGCAAACAACAGAGGAATTAGTTGTAATGATGAAGGAGCAACCAAGATTCCTTCTTTAGCAGAAAAGTCCTCTAGATCATCTCAAACTGAGACTAGTGAATTAATTGACCATTCTAAAAAAATTAAACAGAATAAATCAATTCCAGCTTCTGAAAATAATAATGTAGAAGATTCAGAGAAAATGAAGCATAAGACTTCTTCAGCAAATGATACTAATAGCTCGTCGTCATCTAGCGTTTTATCAACTACTAAAATATCAAATAAAAATGTTTCTACTCTAGTGAAGACAACAGATCCAAATGCTTTATGTAGTAATGGAGAGCAAGCCACATATACTGTTAAGTTAGGTAGTACAAACAAGTGGGCAGTGATTATGCCTGGAGGCGGTATAGCAAAAAACGTAGAACATTATCGAAATCGACCCAGCGGACTTAAGGACAATGATGAACTGCGCAAGTTTGATGTTGGTATCGAGAAAGATTTAAATGATAGAGGTTACAATATGGTTTGGATTCCATATTGCTCTAACCTTGCCTATCAAGGAAATCATGATGTGATGATTGACGGCAAGAAAGTTCCATTCCGAGGTCGGGCTATTGTTAAAGATGTAATCAAGGCACTTGAGGACGAATTAAGGATAGCAGATGATATTATTTTTGCTGGTTTCTCGGCTGGTGCCACTGGCATTAGTTTCAACGCAGACTTAATCGGTCAGTTTGACAATTCACGAGTTTTTCTAGACAGTCTTTGGTTTGATAAAGAAACAGAAGCGTTTTATAAAAAATTTGCTCGTAAGACTGACCCATGTCCATACTTTTGTAGCACACTATTCAGGCCAACTCAAGGTCTTATGACATCATCAACTCAAGGTCTTTCGGGGTCGTGTCCTGATGGCAGTGAGCCAGTAAAGAGTATTTCTGCGGATGGGACATATTTCGAATACAAGTGTGGTTCTAATATTAATGATTCAAATACACGCGATAACTCCAATAGAATGGATAGTTGTGATGCTGACTGGACATCCTGCTTTCCTACTCGTGAAAATTTTCAAAAGAACGGCATTGATGATGTTTTTTTAATTTGGAATATCGGAGATGCGAACTTTATTCCCAATCAAAACAATTTGATGAATAGTACTAAATCTGACATCTTGTTTTACAATGCGGGTTATAGTCTTAGAGCAGATATAAGAAATCTTGTCGGCTTCGGAAAAGGAGGCCATGTTCTGGCTTGGAAAGATGAGACTTACAAGAAAAAGTACTACAAGATGAGCTTACAGGATGCAGCTAACAATTGGATTGATAAGAATGGAGATGCAATAGTTATAGAGTATTAAAACACATATCACCTCTTTCAAATATGTATTCAAGCTTTGAGGTAAGCGGAAAGCCCCTCTCGACATCGGAGATAGATATATACATCCTCCCTCACACATGAAACGAAATTTGGACTTTAGTTCAAGTTGATATATATTATTATTTAAATTTAGTCATGGTATTCTTAATTGAATCCCATTTAAACCTTAATACTTTTATGAAGAATTTGCTTCTGATTTTAGCTTTATCACTTTTCTCAATTCAGAGTTTTGCGGAGTCTTGTCCTGATGGAAGTGATCCAGTAAGGAGTATTTCTGCAGATGGTACTTATTTTGTATTTAGCTGCGAGGGTGGAAACAAAAAAGCATCTTCATCTAATACGAATATAAATGTAGGGCCAGTAAGCATTAATATCCACGATGAGTACCAATATAATAATTTTTCTGGACTTGTGAGTTTAGACTTTGCGTTTGCTATTAGAACAGCCTTTTATGGATATGTCCAAATACCCTTGATTGATGTCAATGATGATGGACACAAAGATTTGGTATTTAATGCAGACCCACCTTACGTAGGAAACGGAGCAAAAGTTATACAAAACTCTGCGAATTTAGTGGTATCTCCTTGGCTTGAGGAGTGGAAAGAATACGATATGATTGATACACTCGAATCACCAAATACCACATTTGGAAGAGGTGATAACAATCGAGTCGCTGACTTCAATGGTGACGGCAGAATGGATATGGTAGTCGCGGTAAGTAGTCTGGGAGGATTTGACGATCAGTATAATTATGGAGGCGTAGTAGTACTTACAAATACCGGTGAAGGTATATTTACTCCCAAGTATATTGGCAAAAAAACCTTCACTCACGCACACGGTGTTGGCGATGTAGATAGTGATGGTGATATTGATATTATCTATCATCAATTAGGTGATAAAAATATTTTGTGTGCTTACAACGACAGCAAAGCAAATTTCACAGTCAAATCGTGTCTGCGAACACCAATAGACACAATACAAGGATTCACTCAAAATATTTGGGGTTTTCGTATTGCCGATTATGACAATGACGGATTTAATGATGTTCTTGTTTTAGCAGACCACGGAAGCAGAAAAACGACCTTTTTTCAAAATCAATATCGTAACAACCAACTAAAGAACCCAGGAATATTTTGGGGCAATGGAAGTGGCCAGTTCTCTTGGAATGATATGACATTTATCGACTTATCTGAATGGAATGATAAACCATTTGACCAAGGTGAAGTTTACTTTAATAGCGGGGGGGCAAGTCAAACCACAGTAGATATTGGCAAGGATGGCGATGTTGATATTGCTCTCAATTTATTATCTAAGTGGACTGTAGGTAGTGCGGTTGTATTAGTTGAAAATTTAGGTAATCGAGAGTTTATGACTAAAGAGATTACTCGTTCAAAGCATCTAAAAGTACACCCCAAACGTTTTCGCACAATTCAGGATAAACATACACAAGCCAGTACTCCTGTTAATTTGCACGAAGGTATCGTTTGGAACCAGGCTTGTCAACCAAAGTTTATTGATTTAAATGGCGACAACATAGATGATATGATTTGTGAAGGTATCTCTTATGTTAGTACAAATGAAATAGAAAGAGACAGGTGGGAGAATGATTCACCCGAGCATCAACGAATTACTCCTTTTGCAAATACGAGTGACTGGACTTGGGAGTGGAATATGGGCCAAACTTACTACATCTTAGACAAAGAGAGTAATGTGCTTGATGAAGGTCACATCTTTAACAAGACTAGAAGTGACTTTTCTAATGAATTCAAACGTGGTGGTTACAAAATCAAAACAGTTGGGTATAGATTTCAGAATGACTCTACTAGTCAAACACAAATAGCAACAGAAATTGCTGCTCAAGAGTTAATGGATGAAATATTAGAGGAAGTTGACGACAAAGTTTCTTTACCTGTTATTAAAGAAAAAACAGCAGCAGAAATAGCCGCTCAAGAGTTAATGGATGAAATATTAGAAGAAGTTGAAGCAGAATCTAGTCAGTAAATAAAGCCCCTCTCGACATCGGAGATAGATATATACACCCTCCCTCACACATCAAACGAAATTTGGACTTTAGTTCAAGTTGACATATATATTATTATTTAAATTTAGACATGGTATTCTAAATTGAATCCCATTTAAACCTTAATACTTCCATGAAGAACCTGCTTCTGATTTTAGTTTCGTCACTTTTCTCAATACAGAGTTTTGCGGGCTCGTGTCCTGATGGCAGTGAGCCAATCAAAAGTATTTCTGCGGATGGTACTTATTTTGTTTTTAATTGTGGTGCTATCAAAAAAAACTTTGAGGTTGACAAAAATAGCTCGCATGCTTTGCAATTCAGAGATGTGCATGTTGATGTTGATACATTGAGGCAAAATAACGGACTAAACAAAGGTTATCCTGCGGCAATTGCTTATATTGATATTGATGGTGATGGTGATACAGATATTTTCATGTCAGGTACCAATAATAATTCTGAGCCAGATCCAGAAGTTTATTTGAACGATGGTTATAATAACTTTAAACTAAAGCCAGAATTTTTTGCTGATTTTGTAGTACCGACATCCCCTCGAAAATCTATTATTGGGGATTATAATGGTGACAATAAAGAAGATATTTATATAGCTGGTCATGGCTTTGATGAGCCTCCATTTCCTGGAGAGGCCCCTGTACTTATTTTGTCTAATTCGAAAGGCTATAGCTCGATAGCCCTAGAAGAATTTGTTGGATTTCAGCATGGCGCAGCATCTGCTGATATTGATGCAGATGGAGATTTAGATATAGTTGTTAGTGATATTAAGTCAAATGGCGGCGTATCCTTGCTCCTTAATGATGGTTTAGGAAACTTTACTCTTGCAAGAAATAAACTGCGAGAATTTAATGGACGTGGTGGATACTTTACTGTTGAGTTAGTTGATGTAGATGAAGATGGTTATGTTGATCTTTTATTGTCAGGGCACGAGATGGATGGGGCAAATTCAACAATATTTTGGGGTAGTGGTTTAGGTGATTACAGCTACTGGAATAATAAAACAGACCTTCCAAAAGTTCCAGGAATGGGAAGCGTCATCGATATAGATGTTGGAGATATTGATAATGATGGTGATAAAGACATCATATTGAATCGAACAGGCTCTTCAGATGGAGATTTTTATATTGGTTATTACGTTCAAATCTTAAAAAATAATGGTGCTAGAAGTTTTATCCAGTCTGGTTCCATAGTAAATAAAAATAATCCAGGTTGTATGTGTCCAAGAATAGATGAAGGTTGGTTTTATTGGCTCAGATTAGTTGATAAGAATTTTGATGGCAGTCTTGATATTGTTGTTGATGATGCGTGGAGAAACCTAATATGGATTAACTCTGGATCAGGCTCTTATTCTTCTCTTTATTAGAAATAAACTACCTCCCTCACACATCAAACGAAATTTGGACTTTAGTTCAAGCCTTTAAATTATTATTTTTGAGATACCGCAATAGTTTGCTTCAAAGTTGAGTTATCTGAGATTGCTTTTGCTAAAAACTTACCTACTAGGCGTCTTGAAACTTGCCACTGTGAAACTTGATTATTATTTGAAGTGTATAGCGAACTAGAAACCTCTTTATTATCATTCAGATGGACTGGTTGCGAGATTGTCCAGTCTAGTCCACTCTCTCTAATATATTTATCTTGTTTTTCAGTGTCATCCATTTGAGGTTTTAATAGTAACTTAAAGAATAGCTTTTCTATAAAACGAAGCATGTTTTTAGAAGGGCCTGTTCCAAACGAAGTTTGAACAAGCAGTCTTTTAATATTAAGTTCCTTCATTGTTTCAATAGCTAATCTGGTTCCTTCACTCCTTATATTCATTGGAGTCTTTGCCGGGCCTAAAAGTCTCACTCGTAACGGGTTTTCAGTAATGCCTAGAGTAATAATTACGACCTCTTGATTTAGCATCGCTACTTTTAAATTATCTTTATCAAGAGCAGAGCCATCTACTGTCCCAATATCTTTTCCAAACACTTTGGATGCGCTTCTGGATAGAGCAGTTACTTGATGACCCTCTTCAATTAATGCTTCAACAGTTTTTCTTCCAGATCCACCAGACGCTCCAATGACCAAAACTTTTTTAGATACTTTCATTTCGCACTCCTTTAATTTTTATGATATGTTCATTATTCATCATCTATATGGTATTATGAATGTCAATATGTGTTTTTTATAATGCAGATTGTACAAAATTATCACTCTTAATGAATTCACATAATTACAACGAAATTCTTCACTATCTAAAACTAGATAGCGTTTTTTACAGTAGATCTACTCTGGGGGGAGATAGGTGGGGAATTGAGCTTCCAGTCCTTGAGAACACTAGCATGTTTCACATTGTCACAAGTGGAAGTTGTGTTGTAGATATCAATGGCAAGCATTATCACCTCCGAACAGGAGATTTAGTTTTTATATCTAGGAACTGTGGTCACAGTATTAAGGGCAGTGAAGAGGCAATTGCGATAGACTTGTTCTCTCATCCTATAAAGCAAGTTAGCAACTGTTATGAAACATTAGAACTAAATGAGGAAGACAAAGACCAGACCACTATTCTTTGTGGAATTGTTCGAGTCAGTCACCCTGCTGGAGCAATGCTTATCAATGAGATGCCTGACATTATCATCATGAGGCAAGATGAGCATATGTTTGGCAGTATGATGAATGAAGTTGTAAGACTTATTGCTAGAGAAGCTGCTGGTGATTTTATAGGTGGAGAAACAGTAATTACAAGGTTGTCTGATGTATTGGCCATTCAGGCTATTAGGAACTGGATAGATAGTAGTGATAGCTTTCAATCAAAATGGATTAAAGCAATTAAAGATGAGAAAATAGGAAAAGCTCTTTCTTTTATACATAATAACCCCGGAGTAATCTGGACTATTGAAAGTCTTGGCAAAGAGGTAGGGATGTCTCGTACTTCTTTTTCAAATAAATTTACAGCAATTGTAGGTGATTCCGTTTTGAACTATCTAACTAATTGGCGAATGAATCTTGCTGCCATGAGAGTTCGAGAAGGTGAGAGTGTTGATTTAGATTTTGTAGAAAGTCTTGGATATAAGTCTGAATCAGCTTTTAGAAGAACCTTTAAGAAAATTATTGGAATGAATATTTCTGAGTATAGAAATCAAAAAGAGGAACCTCTGTCTGGTTTATTGGACTAAGATTTTCTATGGAGTTAGAACAAATACCGGCTATTTTGTATGCTTTAATCATTGCACTTGTAGTCCTTTTTCAGCTCTGCTTAATCTTTGGTGCGCCTTGGGGGCAAATTACCCAAGGCGGTCGATATGAAGGACCTTTGCCGGTTACTGGGCGAGTAGCAGCTTTGTTGTCGGTTCCAATACTAATCTTCATGGGAGCGAGCATTACATCAGCAGCTGGACTAGTACCTTATTGGGCAGGCTGGACAGCGTATGCAGCTATTGCAATGCAGGCGTTGAGCGCAACTTTAAATTGGATTACGCCATCTCAGAAAGAGAGACTCGTGTGGAGTCCGATAACATCAATCATGCTTTTGCTTGCAGCTTATGTAGTGTTTATAAAATGACGGATACACACTAAACTCAGTTATGTATTTATACACCCTCCCTCACACATCAAACGAAATTTGGAATTTAGTCCAAGTTGATATACAATCCTAGTATGAGCGAATCATTTACTAAATCTGGCTTATCCATTCCTTCAATAGGTCTTGGAACAGGAAATATCTATGGCTCTTCTTGTAGAAGAATAGTTCAAGAGGCCCTTGAACTTGGTTATCGTCACATTGATGGTGCCTCAATGTATGAGAATGAGCATGAGGTAGGTCAGGGCCTCAAAGACTCTCGAGTAGATAGAGAAAAAGTATTCATAACAACAAAAATCAATACTACAGGCTTTTTTCCTTCAAAAGGCAATGGTCCGCAACTTAAAAATAGTGATATTAAAAAAAGCTTTGAAAAAAGTCTCTCAGATTTGCAGACAGAGTATGTTGACTTACTATTGATTCATTGGCCAATATTTGAAACTAATCTGGGTGATATGTTGGAAATCTTATATCGACTTAAAGATGATAAAAAAATCAAAGAAGTAGGCGTTGCAAATTTTAATTCACAGTTATTGAATGAATGTAGTGACTTAGGATTTAAAAATATCTTTTGCAATCAAGTTGAATATCATCCTTTTTTGTCCCAAGCTAAATTGTTAGAGACTATGCAAGACTTAGATGTTATTCCTATTGCTTATTGCCCATTATGTAAAGGTGATGTTTCAAGGCATGATGTCCTTATAAACCTGGCTGAAAAATACTCTAAAACACCAGCACAAATTACTCTAAGATGGCTATATCAACAGAAAGTAGTGTCAATTCCTAAGACAGAAAACACATACAGACTTAAGGAAAATATTGATATTTTTGATTTTGAAATTGACAATAAAGATATGCTTCAAATAAATACACTTGAAAGAAATCAGAGGATAGTTCCTAACCTTGAACTCAATGAATCAAAGTATCCTTTTGATTGATTTGTATTTATAAATCAACACCATCCCTCGCATATATATTCAGACTTTGAGGCCATAGGGGGAGCCCCTCTCGACATCGAAGATAGATATATAATCCCTCCCTCACACATCAAACGAAATTTGGACTTGAG
>Ga0233399_1000599_pt1 | contig 13575 bp, 13 predicted proteins | sample 43DmetaG_FD_182698 | JGI IMG/M metagenome (GOLD analysis project Ga0233399, IMG submission 182698) | Seawater microbial communities from Monterey Bay, California, United States - 43D | ecosystem: Environmental > Aquatic > Marine > Coastal | place: USA: California | collected 2016-11-08 | reverse complement strand
CTAGGGTAGTAGGGGCTGAGGCGCCCTCTTCAACTTCACCTCCAAATATGTTGAGCCTTAAACTTGGCTGTAATGTAGAGGCGACTTCAAAATCACCGGTGTCATCATTGGTTTCCCATAGTTCTATAGTTTTAGCCTCAAACAAAAAGTCGGGATCGTGATAAATTAATTCTCCTTCAAGGTTGGCAGCTCCCATGAGTTCACCTTGTGCCAAAGTACCGTTAGAATAATAATTTTGAGAAGCATCCAGATCTCCATTTGGATCAAAGGCTCTTAGATAATAATTGTTTTTAAAAACCGAGAGTTTTATAGGATTACCTCCGTATAGTGAATCGAGCTCATAAGTTGTTGTCTCTTCAGAAGTATTTGCTGTACTAGCATAAGGAATTGTTAAGACCACAGAATCTAAAACTGTATCGTCTCCAAAAATAGGAGCTAAGGTTTTTGGAGTTAATTGGCCTACAAAATGAGTCTTAGAGCCACCAAAAACAGGGTCGTAATAGTAGCCTAAAAGATTTTCTGAAAGTCCGTTGGACTGAAAGGACGTAATTTTTTTGTTGTACGTTTTTACGGGGTATAAAGTGTTTTCAATTTCAAAACCAGGCGTTCCAACAATTCCAGTTCCAATTTCCGAAAACTCATTATCACAGGCCTGAAGTATAAAAATCAGAGCTAAAGAACAAACGGATTTAAATAATCCGGAGTTAAAATATTTCATAATTTAAGGGGCTAATTTTAGGATTTGTGTGTTATAAAATTCGGTGTAAGCTTCTGCAAAAGCTTCTGGATATTGATAATCTAATACAGGTTTGTCACAGTCTGTGAGGTAGGCTTCCAAGTCTTCAGGAAGTTCTTGAGACCCTCGTATCAATCCGTCAGAAAAATCAACGGCGACTTTCATTAAGTTAGAATAACTAGGCGTTTTGATTTTGTTGATGTGCGCATCATCAATTTCATCAAATTTAATTTTGTCAACCATCCCCATATTAAGAGTTTTGTCAAAACTTTGATTATAAATGGACGTTACAATTTTACTCTCCTTGAAAAGCGGTTCGTCTTTATAGTATTGCTTAAGGTACAACGGCAATAAAGAAGCAAGCCACCCATGCACATGAATAATGTCGGGAGCCCAATTTAATTTCTTTACAGTTTCCACAACCCCTTTTGCAAAAAATATAGCACGCTCATCATTGTCGTCAAAGAGCTCGCCTTTTTCATCGGTAAAGGTGGCCTTACGTTTGAAATAGTCTTCATTATCAATAAAATAAACTTGAATACGTTCTTTTGGAATTGAAGCTACTTTTATGATTAGAGGCATGTCTAAATCATTAATCACTAAGTTGATTCCCGAAAGACGAATCACCTCATGTAATTGGTGTCTTCGTTCGTTAATATTTCCATAACGCGGCATGAATATTCGTATCTGTCCCCCTTGTTTATTCACCATTCTCGGCGCTTCAAAGGACATGGAGGAAATCTCTGTTTCAGGTAAATATGGAACAACCTCGGACGAAACGTATAATATTCTCTTATCTTTCATATATTAAAAGTTTTGGCATTGTCAACAAAAAACACGCAAAAATACAAAATTTTATGCAGATTAACAGTAATACCTTAAGTTTGCACGCTGATAAATATTTACTAAATGCGAGTTTATACATCTAAAGTCGAGTTAACCACCTTTATTTCTACGCAAAGTACCCCTTCTTTTTCATTGGGATTTGTGCCAACTATGGGTGCACTACATGCTGGACACTTGTCTTTAGTAAAAGCGGCTTTAGCTGAAAATTCTCTAGTGGTTGTCAGTGTTTTTATAAACCCTACACAATTTGACAACCCAAACGATTTAAACAATTACCCTCGCACGTTGACTGAAGATATTCAGTTATTGGAAACACTTTCCAAATCTACAATTCTGGTCTATGCCCCAACAATTGAGGAGGTCTATGGATCTAAAATAAAAGTTGAACATTTTGATTTTGGAGGACTGGAATTTCAAATGGAAGGCAAGTTCAGAAAAGGTCATTTTGATGGTGTTGGAACGATCGTAAAATGCTTGTTTGAAATTGTGAAACCAAACAGGGCTTATTTTGGGGAAAAAGATTTTCAGCAATTACAAATTATCAAAAAGATGGTTGAGGTCACTCAACTTCCAGTAACTATTGTGGCGTGTCCAATTGAACGAGAGCCCAACGGACTTGCTATGAGTTCACGTAACCGTCGTTTGTCTGTTAAAGAAAATGAGGCAGCCACTCTAATATATAAAACACTGCAGTCTGTTAAAGAAAAATTTCAATTTGAAAATCAATCTGATATCTCTAATTGGGTAACCACCCAATTTAGTAACCACCCTATATTAGAATTGGAATATTTTCAAATTTCAGATACAGAAACTTTAGATCCCATTCAACATAAGAACGAAACAAAAACATACCGTGCATTTATTGCAGTTTATGCAGGAGATGTTCGATTAATTGACAATATTGCTTTAAATTAATTACCTTTGAAAACTATGCAAATACAAGTTGTAAAATCCAAAATTCACCGTGTTAAAGTCACAGCAGCAGACCTTGATTACATAGGCAGTATTACAATTGATGAAGATTTAATGGATGCCGCCAATATTATTCAAGGCGAGAAAATTCAAGTGGTTAATAACACTAATGGCGAACGCCTAGATACTTATGTCATTCCGGGTCCTCGAAATTCAGGAGAAATCACTCTTAATGGTGCTGCGGCACATAAGGTTTCTATTGGCGATGTTTTGATTTTAATTACATACGCTTTTATGGATATAGAAGCCGCTAAAACGTTTAAACCTTCTTTAGTGTTTCCTAATGAAACCAATAATTTATTAAACTAATGTGTTGAATAACAAACTCAAATCAGCACTTAAAATTAGCCTCTCGCTATCGTTAGCGGGTCTTTTGGTTTGGTATTCACTGTCCAAAACGTCCATCTCTCAACTGCTAGAGTATTTCAAAAATGCCGATTATTTTTGGGTTGGTCTTGGTGTGTTCTTCGGACTACTTAGCCATTTGTCGCGTGCATATCGTTGGAGATTCCAGTTAGAACCTATGGGGTACAATATCAAATTAGGAAACAGTATCATGGCTGTTTTTGTAACGTATATTATAAATTACACCATTCCAAGAGCTGGCGAAGTTGCAAGGGCATCTGTACTCACCAATTACGAAGGCGTACCTTTTGAAAAAAGCTTTGGAACAATTGTTTCAGAACGTCTTGCCGATTTGTTGGTCATGCTATTGATTATCTCAGTTGCGCTTTTTTTACAATTTGATGTGATTTCTATTCAATTTTTAGAAAAAATTAAAGAATTACAGATCTCTACAAGCCAAATTTTACTACTAGCGCTTATAAGTTCTGTTGCAATTGTTTTTCTGACACGAACAATTAAAAGAGGAACCTCTAAAACTGCCATAAAAATTAAATCTATTTTTAGTGGGTTGATTGAAGGGATTACAAGCATTCTAAAAATGAAAAAGAAATGGGCATTTATTTTTCACACACTTTTTATCTGGGGGATGTATGTGTTGATGTTTTATGTCACCTCTTTTTCTTTAGAAGAAACAAATCAACTTTCGTTTTCTGCAATTTTAATTGGTTTTATTTTTGCAAGCTTTAGTATAGCTGTTACTAACGGAGGAATTGGATCTTATCCTGAGGCTATTGTTATTGCATTTACACTCTTTAATTTTCAAGAAGATCCAAGTCGAGCATTTGGATGGATTATGTGGACGTCTCAAACCCTAATGGTCATCATTTTGGGCGGGTTTTCATTATTCTTTTTGCCGATTTACAACAAATTATATCCAAAACAAACTTCAGAATAGTATATTTCGTTTTCGGTTATTTTCTTAACTTGGCAACACAAATTATAGGCCATTTAATATCGTTCGCGCATGCTAAAATTAGAGACCCGCAAGGGAATAACGAATAGCTAACAGTATGTGACCTTTTTAAAATAATAAAGAAAGACACATGAAACTTTTTAAAATTTTGACCTTGCTATGCTTTAATGTAACCTTAGCTCAGACGGTCTACGAATCAATGGAATCAGAATCTTTGGGGACTTCTAGGGAGTTAAAAATTCAGCTCCCACGTAATTATGAAGATAACTCCGAAAAATACTACCCCTTAATCGTTGTTTTTGATGGAGATTACCTTTTTGAAGTGGTTGCCGGAAATGTAGATTATTATTCCTACTGGGAAGACATGCCAGAAGCCATTGTGGTAGGGGTGAATCAAGACGACTCAAGATCAGAGGATTGTTATGTTTCAATGGAAGATTATTTACCTTCTAAAACTGGAGCTCAGTTTTATGATTTTATCGAAAACGAACTCCTTACTTTTATGAGTGAAAATTACCGCAGTCTCAACTTTAGGGTCGCGATAGGGCACGGTACAACAGCAAATTTCATCAACTATTTTTTGTTTAAGAATCGCCCCGTTTTTAATGCATTTGTCGCCTTGAGCCCAACCCTGTCATTAGAGATGCAAGACAACCTTACTAGAAGACTTGACCTTGAAAATGAATACAATACCTTTTATTATCTATCAACCGCCTCCTTAGATATTAAGCGAAACCACAAACAGATTATGGCACTTAATACGAATATTTCTGCAATAGAAAATTCAAGTCTCTTATATGGATTTGATAATTTTGATAAAGCCAATCATTATTCACTTGTTGCACAATCTATTCCTAAGGCTTTACAACACATATTTGTAGTCTTTCAACCGATTAGCAAGGAAGAATATAAGGAACATATCTTAACCTTAGAAACATCGCCTGTAGATTATCTCATTGAAAAATATGATACAATCAAAAACTTATTCGGCATAGAAAAACAAATACTGGTCAATGATTTTAGAGCCATAGCCTCTGCAATTCAAAAAACAAAACAATTTGAGTATTTTAAAGACTTAGGTAAAATTGCAGATAAACAACATCCCAATACTATCCTAGCTAGTTTTTACATGGCTCGATATTATGAAGAAACAGGCAAACCCAAAAAAGCAATGAACATCTATCGTTCTGCTTATAACTTAGAAGAAGTAGGCGGCTACACCAAAGATGATATGATTGAAAGAGCAGATCAAATAAAACAAGAATACGGACTCTAATGGCTAAAGTAAAAACCACTTTTTTTTGTCAGAGCTGCGGGGCTCAATTTGCCAAATGGCAAGGACAATGCACTTCTTGTAAGTCCTGGAATACTATTACTGAAGAACTCGTTCAAAAACCCGACAAAAAAGATTGGAAAACAGGCAATCAAACTGCTCCAAACCGGGTATCAAAACCTCTGAAAATTTCTGAAATTGACACCACCAAAACTGTCCGAATGGACACTACTGACGGAGAGTTAAATCGTGTTTTAGGAGGTGGGATTGTCCCAGGATCGCTCACGCTTTTGGGAGGTGAGCCCGGGATAGGAAAAAGCACATTGATGTTACAAATTTCCTTAAAACTACCTTACAAAACGCTTTATGTTTCTGGTGAAGAAAGTCAAAATCAAATCAAATTGCGCGCAGAACGCATTCAACCACTAAATGAGACGTGCTACATTTTAACCGAAACAAAAACGCAACACATATTTAAACAAATCGAAGCCCTTCAACCGGATGTTGTAATTATTGATTCGATACAAACCTTGCAAAGTGATTATTTAGAATCCTCTGCAGGTAGTGTTTCTCAAATCAAAGAATGTACTAGTGAGCTTATTAAATTTGCCAAAGAAACGGCAACCCCTGTTATTTTAATTGGCCACATCACAAAAGACGGTTCTATTGCAGGACCAAAAATATTAGAGCATATGGTTGATACTGTTCTTCAATTTGAAGGTGACAGAAATCATGTCTTTAGAATTTTACGAGCCCACAAAAACCGTTTTGGATCTACTCATGAAATGGGGATTTATGAAATGTTGGGCACAGGCTTACGAGAAGTGACCAATCCATCAGAACTTCTCATTTCCAAAAAAGATGAGGCGTTATCGGGCAATGCTATTGCGGTCACACTTGAGGGTGTTCGTCCATTACTGATTGAAGTACAAGCATTGGTCAGTACAGCAGTGTATGGGACTCCACAACGCAGTGCAACGGGTTTTAATGCAAAACGACTCAACATGCTATTGGCGGTTTTAGAAAAACGTGCGGGCTTCAGACTTGGTGCAAAGGATGTGTTTTTAAATATTACAGGGGGAATCAATGTGGATGATCCGGCAATTGATCTGGCTGTTGTGGCCGCAATTTTGTCTTCAAATGATGATGAAGCCCTCGCAAAAAACGTTTGCTTTGCAGGAGAAGTTGGTCTTTCTGGAGAAATCCGGCCTGTTCAACGCGTGGATCAACGTATTTTGGAAGCCGAAAAATTAGGCTTTGAAATTATATTTATTTCCAAACACAATAAAATAGGACTCAAAACCACAGCGATTAAAGTGCAGCTACTCAGTAAAATCGAAGATTTGGTTCAGATTTTAGGCTAGTTTAAACCGAAAAAAACCAGACATCTCTGTCTGGTTTTGTACGTTTTATAAATGTGACTAACAGTGTTCGTTATACGCATTCATTAAGTTTTCTGCAATCAGTTCTGCTGGTCGTCCTTCAATGTGATGACGCTCAAGCATGTGCACCAATTCTCCGTCTTTAAATAAGGCCATACAAGGCGAACTAGGAGGGAAAGGAATCATATGTGCTCGGGCTTTATCAACGGCTTCTTTATCAACGCCTGCAAACACAGTCACGGTTTGAGCCGGTCGTTTGTCATGACTTAAACTCATTATGGCACCGGGACGTGCATTGGCTGCTGCACAACCACAAACGGAGTTGACTACGATTAAAGTTGTGCCAGGTTTTGCTAAAGAACTTTCAACAGCTTCGGCGGTATGTAATTCTTCAAAACCTACTTGCGTTAAATGTTCACGCATGGGTTTTACTAATTCTGCTGGATACATGTATATTTTATTTTTTAATTAAAGCACAAAGATACACATTTGTAGGGCAATTGTGTTCATTTTTAAGAATGACAAATGTTAAATTGACCATAAAATTAGTGTAGAAATTACAGCGGTTGCCAACGGGTTCTATTGTTTTTTTGTAGGTTTGATTTTTTAAACGAATCAATGGACGTATATGGGATTTTCAAAATGGATAGGAGCGACAATCGGATGGTCATTTGGAGGGCCAATTGGTGCAATCATAGGAATGGCAGTGGGCAGTATGTTAGACGCGTCTTCTAAAGAAGGGAGTGTTCGTTCTCAAAATAAATCGGCAACCCGTTCGGGAGATTTTGAAGTCAGCTTGTTGATCTTAGCCTCGATTGTCATCAAAGCAGATGGCAAACAGGACCAGCGCGAGTTGGATTTTGTTCGTGCACAATTTGTTCGAATGTATGGTAAAGCGCGTGCCAACAAAGCATTTAATTTATTTAGAGAAATCTCCAAACAAGCCAACATTTCAACACGTCAAGTCTGTTTGCAAATTCGTCAAATGATGGACCATGCCTCACGCCTTCAACTTGTTCATTTCTTATTTGGTATTGCAAAGTCAGATCATCATGTTGCCGACTCTGAAGTGGAAGTCATTGCGCTTATCGCTTCATATTTAGGAATTAATCCTAAAGATTTTGAGAGCATCAAAGCCATGTTTTACAACAGTTCGGATAGTGCCTATAAAATTTTAGAACTCGACCTAAATGCGACGCGTTCTGAAATTAAGAAAGCATACAGAAAAATGGCAAAAAAATACCATCCCGATAAAGTTTCACACTTAGGAAAAGAGCATCAAAAAGGCGCAGAAGAAAAGTTTAGAAAGGTTCAAGAAGCCTACGAACAACTTCAAAAAGAAAAAAGGATTTAGTAACTTGCGCAAAATTTTATAAAAAAACATGGATCAGATTATTTCTTACCTCAGTAGTATTGACCCCGTTTTGGCGGCGTTTTATGCGTCATTATTCACTTGGATTGTGACGGCTTTAGGAGCGTCTCTTGTGTTTTTTTTCAAAGGAATGAATCGTGGACTTTTAGATGGGATGCTCGGATTTACAGGAGGGGTTATGGTTGCCGCTAGTTTTTGGAGTCTGTTGGCACCAAGTATTGAAATGAGTCCAGGCGAAGGGTTTATTAAAGTGATTCCAGCAGCTGTTGGATTTGGTTTTGGAGCGTTATTTTTATTCGGGCTCGATAAAGTACTGCCTCATCTACATATTAATTTTAAAGAGAGTGAAAAGGAGGGGGTCAAATCGCCTTGGCATCGTACCACCTTATTGGTATTAGCAATTACACTTCACAATATTCCAGAAGGATTGGCTGTTGGCGTTCTTTTTGGGGGTGTTGCTGCAGGAATTCCAGAAGCAACTATTGGGGGTGCTGTAGCTTTAGCTCTTGGAATTGGAATCCAAAATTTCCCTGAAGGCTTAGCCGTTTCAATGCCCTTAAGACGTCAAGGAATAAGTAAGTTTAAAAGCTTTTGGTATGGACAATTATCGGCTATTGTAGAACCCATTGCTGCTGTTGTAGGCGCCTTAGCGGTAACCTTTTTTACACCTATTTTGCCTTATGCTCTAGCCTTTGCAGCGGGGGCGATGATATTTGTAGTGGTTGAGGAGGTGATTCCAGAAACGCAACGCGATAAGTATACCGATATTGCAACCCTTGGATTTATAGGTGGGTTTATAGTGATGATGACTTTAGATGTTGCTTTAGGTTAACATCCACATCCGTCGTTTCCACAACCGCCGTTCTTTTTTTTGGAGTTCCAAAGCTGTTTCCGGAACACATATACAATTGCCAAAATCAGAACAGAAACAATTACGATGGTTTGAAAAGAAGCACTCATCCTGTTTTATTTTAAAAATTGAAATGCAATTAAAGCACATATATATGCGATAGCTGTCATTCCAATGAGTTGCAGAATTGGCCATTTCCAGCTTTTGGTTTCGCGCTTTACAATCGCCAATGTACTCATACATTGCATAGCAAAAGCATAAAATAGCAGCAACGAAATTCCCGATGCTAGTGTGAATACTTTTGTCCCATCTGCATAGGTTTCGTTTTGCATTTTTGTTTTAATAGTGTCAATGTTTTCGCCTTCATTTGCGCTTCCGACACTGTATATTGTTGCTAATGTTCCCACAAAGACTTCTCGAGCGGCAAAGGACGCCACCAATCCAATACCAACTTTCCAATCATATCCTAAGGGCTTAATTAGGGGTTCAATTGTTTTTCCAACAATCCCAATATAAGAGTGCTCCAACTTAAATGCCGCGATTTGATCGTTTCGTTCGTTGGAGGTTTGCGTTGCGGTGGTTTCTACATAGGACTCCGCATTGTTAAATTTATCTCCTGGGCCATAGGACGCCAAGACCCAAAGAATAATTGAAATCGCCAAAATGATTTTCCCAGCTTCAAATACAAATGTTTTTGTTTTTTCAATTACGGTAATAATTACATTTTTCAGTAAGGGCAATTTATAGTTGGGCATTTCCACTACAAAAAAGGTCTTATGTCTTGTTTTTAAAACCCTATTGAGGATATAAGCCGAAAATATAGCCATTCCAAATCCAAGAAGGTATAATGCCATTAAGGTTAGTGCTTGGTAACTCAGCCCTATGAAAGACCCTTCTGGTATTACCAAGGCAATGATAATGAGGTACACGGGCAAACGTGCTGAACAGGTTGTAAAGGGAACAACTAATATAGTGATGAGACGTTCTTTCCAGTTTTCGATATTTCGGGTGGCCATAACTGCAGGAATAGCACACGCTGTTCCAGAAATTAACGGAACTAAACTTTTTCCGCTCAATCCAAATCGCCGCATGATGCGGTCCATCAAAAAGACCACTCGACTCATGTATCCACTTTCTTCTAAAATCGAAATGAATAAAAACAAAAAGGCAATTTGAGGTATAAATATAACGATGCCACCAATTCCCGATACAATCCCTTCTGCAACTAAATCGGTAACCATTCCGCCTCCAGGAAAGGTATTTTTTATCCATTCCGCTAAGCTTGCAAAAGTTGTATCGATGAGGTCCATAGGAACAGTTGCCCAATCGTATATTGCTTGAAAAATGGTCAATAAAATCCAGAAAAAAATCACGTATCCCCAAACTTTATGAATTAGTAAACGGTCTAGCTTACTTCTTAATCCAGTAGCTTTTGAGCGGTCTATGCTTTGTCCTTCTTTTAAAACTGAATTGATAAATTGATAGCGTTTAATCGCTTCTTTTTGCTGTAATCGTTTTAACTCCTGATTTGATTTTGTTTTAAATTTTGAAATGTCTAATTCCTGACGAGTAATTTTTCCAAAATTTGCATCTTGAGTGATGACTAACCATAATTTGTACACATCTTGATTTGGAAATGCTTTTTGTAAACTTTCAAAATAAGCTGTATCAATAGTTGTTGTGTCCAAACAGGATTCTGTAGAAATTGTTTTATAGCTTTCAATAAGCTGTTTTAACTCTTGGATACCATTATTTTTTCGAGTACTTACAAGGGCTATTTTGGTATGAAATTTAGCTTCTAATAATTCTATGTCTAAGGAAATGCCCTTACGGATCATTAAATCGCTCATGTTAATGACTAAAATAGTGGGAATTTTAAGGTCTTTAATTTGAGTAAAGAGAAGTAAGTTTCGCTTTAGGTTTTCGACATCGCTGACAATTATAGCAACGTCGGGGTAGTCTTTATCATTTTTATTTAAAAGCAGCTCAATGACCACATTCTCGTCCAAAGAGGAAGCGTTTAGGCTGTAGGTTCCTGGCAGGTCTAAAATATGTGCTTTTACCCCTCTAGATAATTTACAGATGCCTTGCTTTTTATCGACGGTAATACCTGGGTAATTACCTACCTTTTGATTGAGCCCTGTCAACGCATTAAATACGGATGTTTTTCCGGTGTTTGGATTTCCAATTAGCGCAACGTTTATCTGTTTACTCATCTATTTTTTCGATTATAATCAGAGCGGCTGTTTCTTTTCTAATGGCCAAAAAACTATCGTTTACATTGAGATACATAGGATCTGCAAAGGGTGCTAATTGAAGCAAATGCACTGAATTGCCTGGAAGGCATCCCATTTCTAATAATTTTAAGGGAATATCTTCGGAGGAGCTGTCGGTTATAGTGCCTTTTTCTCCTTTTTTAAGATCTGCTATGGTCAAGCGCATGCTTATTTAGATTCATTTTAAAGAAGCAAAAGTACTAAAAAGATTAGTTTTTATACGATGCTTTTAAAATTTTTATGTCTTTAAGAAGACGCTCAATTTCTTCGGGATCGGTTCCATCATAAAACCCTCTAATTTGTCGCTTTTTGTCAATCAACATAAAATTCTCGGTATGAATCATATCATAAGGGCCGCCATCACCGGCGTCTTTCACGGCCAGATATGATTTTCGTGCCAGCTCATAAATTTGTTTTTTATCGCCTGTTACTAAATTCCATTTGGAGCTATTGACTAACTTTTTTTTGGCGTAGCGTTTGAGTTGGGCAACGGAATCAATTTTTGGAGTTACCGAATGTGAGAGCAATAGAATTTCAGGATCGCTAATGGTTTGTTTTTGAATTTCGTACATATGATCGGTCATAATGGGACAGATGGTCTGACAAGTCGTAAAGAAAAAATCGGCAACATAGATTTTATCGGCATAAAATTCTTGAGTAATGGTATCTCCATTTTGATTGATTAAACTGAAATCCGCAATACGGTGGTATTTTTTTTGGTGTTGAATCGTGCTATCCACCAACTCATAATTAACTTGTGCAGGTTGATAGATGGGCAATACTTTGACGGGCTTTAGAATGTTGTAAAACAACGTAATAATAATGCAAGACAGCACAAATAGGGTGGTAATGAAGAGTTTATATTTTTTTAAAAAGGCGTTCATAGCAATGTCATTGTCCTTGCAAAAATACAATACAGAATAGAGAACTTTGAATATATCTTCCTAAAAATGAAGCGTCATAATAAAGTTTTTGTTTCTAAACTGAAAACTTTACATTTGTTCACTTAATCCTACACATACAACATGGAATTTGTTATCAAAATATCACAGTTTTTATTGAGTTTATCCGTATTAATTGTCTTGCACGAATTGGGGCATTTTATACCCGCTAAATTGTTTAAAACCCGCGTCGAAAAGTTTTACCTCTTTTTTGATGTCAAATATTCGTTATTTAAAAAGAAGGTTGGCGAGACTGTTTATGGGATTGGCTGGTTGCCTTTGGGGGGTTATGTGAAGATTTCGGGAATGATCGATGAGAGCATGGACACAGACCAAATGGCGCAAGAGCCACAGCCTTGGGAGTTCCGTTCAAAGCCATCTTGGCAACGGTTGATCATCATGCTTGGAGGGGTAACGGTGAATTTTATACTGGCTGCCGTGATTTATATTTTTATGGCGTTTTCCTATGGCGATTCTGACATTGACGCAAAAAGTATCAAAGACGGATATCTGATTACGAATCCTTTACTCATTGAATTTGGTTTACAAACAGGCGATAATATTACAGCTATCAATGGCCAAGAGATTGTTAAGTATTCAGATTTAAAAAAGAATCTATTATCGGCGCAGCTGGTGAGTTTTGAGCGCGATGGTGAGTCCATGAGTGTGACTTTTCCAGAAGATTTTTTAGGTCGTCTAAGCAGCAGTAAAAGCCGCTCTTTTTTTGAATTAAGACGCCCCTTTATTGTGAGTGGTGTAGAGGAAGGCTCTTTAAACGTAGACCAAGGTTTACAACAAAACGATTTATTGACTAGTATAGATGGAATTTCTTTTAAGTACTTTGATGAGTTTGAGGCCTTAGCTTCAAATTACAAAGGACAAACGGTAAGTGCCACCATTTTAAGAGCTGGAGAAACGCTTACTAAAACCCTTCAAATTGATGCCAATGGTAAATTAGGACTTATTAGAGGCGCTAACTATTCTACTATTGAAGCGCTAGGCTATTTTAAAGTCGTTGAAAACTCTTATTCATTTGGGGAGAGTATAGGAGTTGGTTTGGACCGTTTTACCTCACAAATATCTTCGTATTGGATGCAGTTGAAACTTATTTTTTCACCAAGTACAGGAGCTTACAAAGGGGTTGGTGGATTTAAAGCCATATTTGATATTTTTCCGGACACTTGGAGTTGGCAATCCTTTTGGGGAATCACTGCCTTTTTATCGATTATGTTAGGGGTACTCAACTTACTGCCGATCCCTGCTTTGGATGGCGGTCATGTGATGTTTTTACTCTATGAAATGGTATCGGGGCGCAAGCCGAGTGACAAATTTATGGAGTATGCCCAAACCGCTGGTTTCTTTATTTTGATAGCACTGGTATTGTTTGCCAATGGAAATGATATTTTTAAAGCGGTATTTGGTTAAATATTATTAAAATTCTATTTGGATAGAATAAAAAATACTATATATTTGCGCTCGCAATAGCGAAAAAACACTCCTCCTTAGCTCAGTTGGTTAGAGCATCTGACTGTTAATCAGAGGGTCCTTGGTTCGAGCCCAAGAGGAGGAGCCATATTAGACAAGAGGTCATTTTTGACCTCTTTTTTAT